>Ga0210040_10000171_pt1 | contig 119451 bp, 83 predicted proteins | sample CryGeyCG12114_NA_FD_185462 | JGI IMG/M metagenome (GOLD analysis project Ga0210040, IMG submission 185462) | Groundwater microbial communities from aquifer - Crystal Geyser CG19_WC_8/21/14_NA (SPAdes) (version 2) | ecosystem: Environmental > Aquatic > Deep subsurface > Groundwater | place...
CACCGAGTAAGCCAGACTTCGCAAAGCTGAGACTTTCCAATCTGAGAACCGCGATAGTGAACGCAGGATATATGTTCCTCAGGGTTCCTCAAAGCGTAACTCAAGAGCTGCACTCGCATAGCGGCTGGTATTATCAATATCCGGTGTGTAATCGTCCAATGATTTCTCTGTTTTAAAAACCTGTTTTCCGGTGTAAGCATCATTTGTCCTCTCAAACCCCAAGCGCGTGTTACAGGTGCCAGCGAGGAGGGTGGCGAAAGCCATTTAGGGCCAGAAACTGCAGCAAGTATGACCGTAAATCTTGCATAAGCCAATAAGTGATTGGCGAGGTGCGTTTCAGCATGCGGGGCGCACAGTAGTCTCGTCTGGTGATTCTTGACTGTAGAGATGCCAATCGCAACCAGAGTTTCCTGCCGATACAGCTCGTCAAAAAGCCAATCTCAGTTGTTCTCATAGTTACAATAGAAGCTATGTATGCATGCATGACCTTCACGTATCACGTCTTGTTCCCTATGGGGAGCGTCACCACCAGTCTAGACCATAATTCTTCATGTGAGGACCCTTGGTGTCTAGGTATTGTTGTGAGGAGTGGGCACTCGATCGTCGGGACGGAGGTTCCGGCAGACAAAAGCAAGGTCCGATGCTTGTGCAAGCGAGGGTTGATACGCTAGATTCAGGACGACGAGACACAAACTTTGAGCTTTCCAGCGAGGGAACGGAGCAATGGTACCCTTCCTGTCAACCGTAGAGAATACGGTCACACGTTACTCGTTACTGCCAGGAACGCGTGGGAAATGCTTAAACGCTGCGCCGACCTTCCGACCCTCGTGACGCAAGAGTCATGCATGCCCAGCACGCTTGTGAATAGATCACGACGATTTCCAGCCGATGCTATCTCCCCGAGGTATCTGTTGCATCGCCAAACTGTACCGTGACTGTGATTCAGCGACGCATGCATTCAATCGCCGGTGTTTGCTAAAGTTCCTGATCTAGCTGCAGGGCAATCGTACCAGGGTGCGGAGGCCGAGCGCTTGGCACAAGGTCAGCTCGATGGAGCTGTGAAGCCTGTGCGATGTTAGCCTGGGTGACCCGCAAATACAACTCCAGATTCGCATAAGTCTCTGTTAATACCTGGAGTATGCCTTGTAGCTGCATTCTGACGTGTGGTCTTTGCTTAGTCTCCTTGCTGCTGTCTCATCGGTTAGATCAGTGCGAGAGACTTCTCTCCTGCTGACGTTACTCGTATCGATTACTGATTCAGCCTGCTGGTCATCACAGGATGTATATTAGCATCGAACACATTTTTACTTCCGTTTGATGTCTTGCATCTGACCAACAAGGACTGCAGCGCTTTCAAAAGTTCTCGTCAGTCGAACCTTTGCAAGGACAATTGTCACCCTAAGGGATTGGCCCCAGGCACCCAACCGGTGTCCCATGCCAAGCTTTTTCGGCCCCAATCAGAGGACACCATGCGTTTAGCGGCAGATGACGAGGTTGATCCCACGTTTGTGTGAGATGTCAACCTTTCCCGCGCGCGATCTCAGAGTCATGCGTTCTCCCTCAAGGCACTCTCTTCCTAGACCAAGGCTGATTGAGCAAACAAGAAAGGTAAGCCATGGCGCATGATGCAATTCTGTGCATAACTACGTCCATTTCGTTCATCCAAGTCTCTGCATCACTTCAGTTCTCGTTGTTCCGTTCAAACGTTACCGCATCGTTTCCCGCCTCTTCGCTTTGAACCTGGAGGAGCTTTGATGCGACGCTGCTGCCGGAGAGTGCGCAAGCACTGCCCTTCCGCGGTCTTTCTAGAACCTTGCCTTTCTCGCAAGAATGCCTTCTTGCCTGATTGAGCCACTCAGATTCTGCGAACTACCTGTGGGCCTCTTCAATATCTTCTCCCGACACTACATACAAGCCCCAACGAGTCTAACTAAGTTTGTAGAGACTTGTTGCCTGGATTCCGGCCAATGGTATGACAGGAAAGTCGGAGCTATGACTGCCTCCACAAGAGTCTGAGCCCATTGCTACCTTTCTCGAGGTCCGCCATTTCACAATTCCCTTTCCCACTTTTGCTTTGACCTGTCTCGAGGCTCTTTTGTCTGCCAAATCCTCTGCCTTACCACCCTGTTCGTGCAGGCATTGCTAGGCATCTCCTTCTACCTCAGGCTTTGTGTCCACTAACGAGTTCCAGATTGTGCTGCCTGCCGTCCGCTTTGCCGTGAATGGACCTTCTGCTTGGAGAGATTTATTTCGCGCATTCGACATTGCTGTCTCTGCTATCGCGTCGTGTCAGTCGAAGTTAGAGCTCCGTTGCTTTGGGTCAATGTGCTGCCTGAGCTTGCTCCTCGTCGTTGATCATCTCAATCGCTGCCTGGATTCGCCTCGGACCTTCTGTCATGACTCTTACCTTCTGCTTCTGTGCCCCATACCTCACATTCCATGTGAACGATTGGCCCGCCAGCACGAAACCGTCGACCTGGCACCTATCCACAATCGCCGTTTCGCCCTATCGAGGCCTCAGCCCTCAGGCAAAGGCAATGTCCAATTCACCCCCATGGCACTGCCTCTGCCCAATGACACAAAAGTTCAATGGAATTGTTGCTCACAAACTTGTCAAGGCTCACATGTAGAATAGATATATGCCTTGCGGGCCATATTGTCCTTGCATCTTCATCAGTATCACCATCTCATATCAGCATACCAAAGACGCAGTCAACATACCCTTGAAGATCATACCATAAAGTCACAGAACAGAAGGCCGAAACAGACACGACATTGAACACCTACCTACCCATATCACAGCCATGGCCATCATAACAGTGAAGCTACCATCAAACCTCCGGGGCAGCAACGGCAAGCCGACCAAACCTCGTCCGGTCGTTCGTGAGTGTGATGGAGTTGCTGACCATACTCTTATGCTAACACCATTCTCAGCATGGAACCGTTCACGGTCGCGGCCAACACCGAAGCCAAAACCAGGACCTAAGCCTTCGGTGCCTTGGAATTAAGACACCACCTGGCGGTCACTTGCTGCCATTCAGGCATGCCTGACCGACATAGACCGAGGACAGACAGCACAACAGCACGATCAACAGGCATAACGCCTTTTCATATTAGACTGTATCATACGACCCTGTTCAACGCAAGGCAACTTGAGGATACTATGGGAGGGTGTTGGGCATAGCGAGGATTTGAATTCGGGGAGGAGGCGGGTGCATTGCAGCACAGCAGTAAACGAGAACTGTGCGCATGTGTAAAGGCGTTTGTTGTTAGAGTATAATCATGCTGGCCGTGTCTGGTTGAGTTATGTTTGAAGAGCTTGAAGCTCAGGAGCTCATGTACCACTTCATAGACCGTGACAATCATCCAACTTTTAATCTCTGCGGTCGAGCTTCAGGATCGGCCAGCCTTTTATATGTTCGTGCTGTTCGAAGTGATGTGCGATGATCCAAGATGTGGCAACTGCTGATAGGCCAGCCCTGCATATGGTTCAGTCGACCTAGGCCAGTGCCACCGCATATGCAGCCCAATGTGGTTGCTTGACGGCCTTAACAGGTTTAAAACCCCTGAGATTATTCGACACTTCAGTGCGCTCGTTTCTCAAGGCTACTGGGTCTGAGGAAGCCAGTTCCAGCGTATTGCCGAGATGTCTCGTGCGGCAATGACATTCCACTCCTCGATAGGCTTGGTCGTGTCTACCAAGACGATCCTACCTCCTGTGCAAAGCAGCGATTCGTCGTTCGTAAGCGGGTCGAGTGCTTTGCCGCACGCACTTTCGATGGCTGCATACCGGTCGGCGACCTCTTTTACTTCGATGTCGGCACTGATATGGTCACTAACGGTTCCGTCGGGCTTCGATCAGCGGTGCAACTTACTACATCAAACTTAGATGTGGGAGATACTCTGCTTTGGCCCAATCCCTAGCTCGATCCATGTTACCATTCTCGACGCCATGACTTCTGCATGCGGCTCCAAGCTCCACAAGCGCGTCTGTCTTAATTGCCTTCAGGGTAAGCTTTTTGACGAAGGGCTCACCGGGTTCAATGGCGACCAGATCGACCGAGACATTCCCTTTGACCGGTTCAGTAAACAAAGAAAGGCTGTCGAGCCACTTTTGTGGCTCCTCCTTATAAGTGCTTGACGCTTCGATTGAAGACGTCAACGTGACATGCGGGATGAAGTTGTATGTCTTGACGGACGGAAACAGTTGTGAAATGGATGACGAGATCAGTGTCTGAGCCGCTTTATTGAATTCAGATGGCTGGGGAGGTGTCAACCACAAGGATGAACCAGGCATCTTCACCGGTCTTGACTAGCGAGGTTCGTATCTCGACAAGCAGTTAATCCGTGAGAATAACAGGAGGTCTACTTCTAGAGAAGCGAAAGGCGCGATTACAGCATCTAAAACACGGATCACATGCCCGATATTGGGTCGAGGCTGGCCTGGCTGCTGCAACAGTATCGCCATTTCTTCGCGTGGTCTGCGCTTTATGTCTGAGATGTAATCCGTTTCTCTGCATGCCATTCTCCCCATCAATAATGCTAATTCCTTGGTTCGGCATCCGTCTAGCATTTCTAATGCGGCACCTGATCTCCATCCCCCGTCTTTCTCACGTCCTAGTGAGATTGGGTCTTCAAGACGCCACCAGTAAGGAAAAGGGGGCTCTTGTTGCTGAAGTTGGGGACATCACCCAACACAGTCTTTGTCTCTTCTCCGCCCATAGCCTTCTGCAAATCTTCTGGGGAGTCCCAAATCAAAGTTGCCTGCGTGCTGTATTGTGGCTTGGCTCCATCTGGTCCAGGCTGAAACTGGACGACTCTCCATCCTTTTAGGCCATACTTTTGCCAGTTTTCGCTGACGAGCGGCATGTGTGTGGACAGGTAGTAGTCCATGTTGAAGGTAGAGTCTTCCTCATTTGGGTAGAGAACGGTAACTTCGAATACCATGTTGGCGGTTGTGTGCGATTCGGTGGTCTTTAGAAGTGATTTAGGTCTTCTGTGAGTGCTAAATGAGATAGACAGTTGTCTAGTTTGTCTACTTTGGCTACCTGATGTGAACTTCAGTATCTCAAGGGGAAGGCCACTTAGACGATTTCAACGTCCCGCAACTCAGCCTTCGGACGAGGGGCAGTCCTCATAATCGTACCCTCCATGCTTACCTCCCCGCACCTTCGACCCGTCACGAAGATGCCGAAATGCACATCAACTCAAGGTCGAGGGGCACGAATCAATGACACCTCGGTTTCGGTTACGCATCAGGCCTGTGTTACTTACGCGTGCTGAGGTAGTGAGCGCTTGCGCCGCGACGCGTAGCTACTTCAGAATGACGCCGAAACTGCGCTTTTGGACCTAACTTACGGTGCATCTTCATGTAAGGCAGACTGCTTCGTTTGCACATCTGTACTTTCTCCGCAAAACCAGTTTTCGGCCCCATTCGCAAATCTGCCTTGCTCTGTTGTAACGCGGGCAGTGCTCAACTTTGTGATCACACCCGTGCGATGCATGTGAGACCAGTACCGGTTGCTTGACAAATTGGACCGCCTGAAAGTTTAATGATGTGTGTCTCTGCAAGGATATGTTGTTCATCGGCAAAGTCCAGGCATTACTTTTAGTGCCAAGTTGCCAACCGGAGTGGAACTCGAGCGGCTGCACGAGACTTTGCTGCAACAGATCATCACGCCCGCGGTCTCTTCCTTACCGATCCGCTATCGACGACACCGGTTCATTAGCTTGGTCTTTGAGCTTATGCCGGGCAACGAGTTTTTGCTATGACCGTGCGTTCCTAGGAATTCAACGAGCGGTATGAAGGATGAGATTGGGGACTTCTAAATATTGTTCAATAGTGTTAGTACAAACCGGTGAGTATCACCTTGACATTTCACTCCATCAAGCTTCGTATCAGAAGGGAGCTTCCGCGTGTCACAGTAGTGCCCAAGACAGACGAGCATAATAATGAGCTGGCAACCTGTGCTGCTGAGCAGCGTCAAAATTTCTCCTCGTTGCCTTGCCTAATCATGACCCAACTAACATACAACCATAGATCAGCCTTCCCAAGGCAAAAGCCGGGGAGTCAGCGAGATCCAAGCCTCTCCCCAGACTCCACTTCAGAAGGCGATGCACACGCCTATATGGCAAGAGTCAGGCGCAATTCTCACACTGGGCGCAGAAGGTACGGTTCCGAGCAGCCAGAACCGCAGCGAAACATCCGTCCAAAGGCAGCAACGAACGAGGCTCACCTTCCTCTACATCCGCAACCGCAACCGCAGTCACACGCGAGCTACTCATCAGGCAATGCGGTGCACTACCGTACCATACCTCCACCAGCTCAGTTGGTGACCTCGAATTGGGGATCTGGACCACGACAATCTTTTGCTGATGCCAAAAGCCCGGAAAGCATAGGCTCGCCGGAGAACTCGACCGTGGGCTATAGCACTTTTGAATCGTCTTCCTTCGCTTCAGACCGAAACAGGACTTTGTCGCCTCTTGAGTACACACCGACGCATTCCGCTGTGTCTGGTGAGCGATCAGGCAGCCATGATGGTCTCTCTGCTTTCTTGAGCAGTCGAAAGCGCAGTGATAGTGGTTCTACCAATTTTCTTGATAGAACACTGCATCATGGTATGTATGCTAGCCAATAGAGTCTTGGCCCTTCCATGCTAACGTGATTAGGCACTTCTGAGCCTCTCGCTGGGATTGACGCAATCTGTGAGGGAGATCTCAATGACTGGTCATTGCCGAAAATCCGAGAATCTGCTCCACCTTCTTCAATGATGCTTCCCTCCGGACTCCAGCATGTTCGCGATCTTGACCATCCTTGGTCGCCGTTGGAAGTCGAAGACGGAGCCGCATTTGGTGGGGCTGCTTCTCCTAGACCTTCCCAAACTCCGCGAGTTGCGCACACACCGGCCCCGCCGATCATACGCATGCCATCTCGTGGAGGTGGAAGAGCAGGTCGGAGGCAAGGCCCACTGTCGCTCGAGTCACGACAGAACGCCAATGACGTGCGAAAAGAGAGATCCTGCTTACGATGCTTTGTCTACAAGGAGACGTGCGACACCAGCAAAGACGTCTGCCAGAACTGTTCGAATAAGCAAGCTAGAACCTGGAAGCTTGGTTGTGTGCGCCCGCGTTTGATGTTTAGGAGTAACTACCTCCTGCCAGGTCAGAGGAACGCGCGCCGTCAGGTCGATTATGCTAACAAGAGACAGATGTATTAGCAAGTCGTCTCGAACGCCGATATGTGGATTCCTTCATCCAACACAAAGGGTGGACCTGCAGAGACAAGCCACGATTCGCTATTCCCCTCGACATTGGCCTCGGTCCACCCTTACACGTTCCGGTTAGAGAATTCCTGCCAATTGGTGATCTCAACAGACCGGCCTATCTCCCCGTCGATAATGGCAGCCAGTCAACTGCGGTCCCCATCTTCATGTATGATCTGCCCGTTGTCATTTCATGTGACAAAGAGGAGGACGCCGCCAATCACATTCGCGCCACGCTCCTGGAGTGGTTCCAGCAAACTATAAACTGCACCCATGAGGGTGACTGGGCCTGGCATTGGTTCAACAAGCGATCTGATGCATTCGCCGGCAACGTGATGAAACTTATATGCGAATACTTCAAAGGCACCATACAGCAGCATAAAATCCTCAGGGACGCTTTGGCATTGTCTTTCTTCAACTACATCTTCATCTACTCATTCAATGTGCCCGACGATCACGTTGAAAAGCTTCAGCAGCATATCGAGGCGCAGATTCCCAATGACGCAGAGTACATCAGCCCATCGATTATCAATCTTTACGTCAAAATGCTGATGCTCCCAGCACTGCGCGACATTGTCAAGCGGACGCTGAAAGGACTTGAGGTTCTCCTTCTAGACCAGCAGAATGCTCGACAATGGCGTCGCGACCTCATATTTTGCGTGTCCTTCATAGTGATCGCCTACCTTGGACGGACGCAGGTCTCTGTGCTCCAGTTCGCCAACCAGCCAACCCGAGACAGTGCTACAGTGCTGACCCATCAAGCGGCCACTCAACAAGTGCTTGAAATGGAACATGAAGTTGCAGATCTCATTATCAAATACCATGAACAATTCTTAACACCCAGTCCTCGACGCAAAGCGTCAACCGCCATCTCAAGCGACGCAGAACAAGCGTGCGAAGAGCACGCGCAGCAATTTGGCTTGATGGACAAGATTAGGATGATCAAGGCCGACAATCTGAAGCACATGCCTGAGTCGCTTGAACCTCAGTGTGGCCACGTCGGCGACTTCATCGCCAACAACACTACTCGCATCTGCTGGAAGTTCGTTCACACAGTCCTCCCTGACACTGAACAGAAGAAAGATTATGATGCCCAGATGACGATGTGAGCGCCGTGGCGCAGTTGATCTAATCTGGGTCTCATCGGCTGTGTCACAACCAGCTACCTCGCACACAGAATACCAGGCCGCATTACTTTGAGGCGCAGCCCACACTGTCAGGTCAAGCACGAACTCCAGCCTACAAGCTTTGTTCTGCGCAGTCGATCGCTTTGACTTGGTTGGGCCTGCTCGTTGCCCACAGTTGTCCATGCCTAAGAGCCTGAGGGAAGGTTCTTACTTTACGTTGGCGCGCTGATGTCCTTACACGTGCACATGCAACTCGTGGCAAGCTAGCCCTCATGTGCTACATTCTCGCGGTCATGCAGATTCAACTTCTGCATATGAACTTCGTGTTCATCCTGTTGACACTCAGAAGTGTCTGTCAAGCTCGTTCACGCTGTCTGAGCTAGCGTTACAAAGACCGTCACTAATATTAGCTAAGTCACGCCAATGAACTTCTATACGTTGCTTGTTGCACCAAGGCCATGAAACATGATTTTCAGAACACTAATATATAGAGAAGGACTGCTGAAGGATGAAATTACCTCGGTCACGTAAGCTAGGATTACTGCATGTAGCAGTGAATGCTGTCGAGGACTTGAGCGCCAAAGGATGTCTGGTTCAAGCAGCTAGTCAAGGCGAAGCACTTCTATTGGCACAACTACAGGAGAACAACCCGTCTGTCAGATAGCTTGAAGCATGCAGCTTGTCGCGGTGCTGCTGTCGTTGCTGTCGAAGGCTCGAGTATCCTCTGCAAGTGCTATAGTACCTGGTGATATTATGCGCTTGGCAGGCACCTGATATATACATCATTTACAATAAAAAGTTCGATATTGACAGAACCTTGCTTCCCTCTCTTCGTTCGATCGTCATGCTCGGCAGGACAGACACATGAGCCACTGCAGGACAGGTTACGGCAGAAGTATGTACAGTAGTCTGGCGTCACGGAGTGCCAGAAAACACTTCCGCTCGCTTGCAGCAGCATGCATGGTTCACGAACATTGAACATTGCTAGTATTGTTGCTCACCGGTTAAGCATTGTGTCATTAAGCAAATGACAAAACGCGCTAAGTTTATGACATTATGTACCATAACACTCACCACCATAATCCCATCAGACCTCTGTCTCAATCCCCTGGCCCTTCTCACTATGATGGAAGAGATCTCCGACTTTGCTCTTCGCCCTCTTCGCCTTTCCACCCGCCCAATCCATGGACCGTACACCCTGCCACTGCATGATGCCTTTGTGCTTTCGATGCATTTGCTTGTGATTCTGCTTGTACTCCTGTATCTGATTTCTCAGGCCTCTCGAGCTATCTTCCTTGATGTCCTTGTCGCCTGTCATTTTATCAGTCATTTTTGAGACGGAATCCTTGATGGCGGATACTGGTGCTTTCACTTTGGAGAAGCCTCCTGACTCAGTTGATGCGATGTCTGAGTCCTGCGAGGAGTCAGATTGGTTAGTGTGGGTGCGCAGTTTCTTGCGTGTGGCTCTGGCTTCTTGGTCTTGGTTGTCGCTGGTGGCGTCTGGGCCGGTGCCTCGGTTCTTGCGAGGGCCGTTCTCGCTTTCTGTCTCTGTGTCATCGTCACTGGCGCTGCTGTCCGATTCGTCTGAGAAATTGTCCATACCCTCGTCGTTGATGGTGTCAAGACATTCCATGATCTCTCTGACACCCGCATTCTTGCTTCGTCCTGCATGGTTCTTGTGGTAGCCTGATAGCCCTCGCCAGAACTTCAGGGTTATCTCAAGCTCACCGATTGGTTGTTCGTCATCATCGAGACCTGTGTAATCACAGCAAGCTTCTCCTCGTTTGAGCTTCTCCTTGGATCCTTTCCACACTTTGAGGGTCTTAGTTTCCTCCTCCTCATCGGTCAATTCGCTGAGCCAAAGGACGCAAAATGCAGGCGTGTTGTCGCGGCCGATGGACGTCTTGCGAAACTCTATGACCATCGCCGAAGAGTATCGATCTCGCACTGCAAGGAAGGAACTGTTATCTGCATCTCGTTTCGACGACTGCCACTGGCCATTGCGGGGATGCATCTTGACTCTGGCGAGGTTGGTTCGTATCTTGATTCGGTCATGCTCGAGGCTTTCTTGAAGTTGCCCCTTTGGTCGAACAGCTCCCTTGATTTCCAAAGTTCCGTAGTCCCAGCCACGTAAATTGGGCGGTAGTTGAAGCGCAACGCTCCTCCAGACCATGCTGATCCTTGCTCTTCCGTAACCAACTCCTCCAGCAAGGGGGTAAGTGTCCATGACTTGAGATCGGTCTTCGAATAATTTCCACAGTGGTAAAAACACTAATCCCAAAAGTGCATCATCTTCTTTCTCCCGAGAGTCACGGCAACTGATAATGATTTCCGTTGTGGTCCAGTCTTTTACGAATCGTTCTGTGCCTGCATTGTAGAATGGTTTGGCGGTCTTAGGCTTCGTCCTTGTCTTGTATATTTTCTTGTGGTTCATGATGATGGTGCAATAGCTATCTGGCAGTTCAGCATCGGATTCATCCTCTTCGTCGGCCTCTTGTTCGCCCTTCCCCTGCTTCTGCAGGTGCTGGACCTCCAAGCCGGTGATATTGTGGACCTGGATGCTGAGAATGCCTGACCGATACTCCTCGCTCGGAGGTGCAGAGATGAGCATGTTGTCCTCCAACTCCTTGTAATCCTGAACTTTCATTTGATGGAGCTCTTGACTATGTTCTCCCTGGGTTTTAGCTTCTCGAAGTTTGTTCGTCGCCGACTCGTTGACGCGCTGCTCGAGCTTTTCTTTAGAACGAATCTCGGGGGCGTACATTTGCTTCTGCAGTTGCAGATCGGTAAGCCTGGTCTTCTCGAAGTACCCGACCGACCAACTCAGCGTGCCAGGCATGTTTTCTTCCGTATCAGCACCTTTGAGTCTATCCTCTCGATCACATATTTTGTTCTTGGTCTCTTCGTTGTGCATCAGCTCACGTAGATCCACCTCGACACGTCCTAAATCGTCGTCAGCCGTCCACTTATCAGAATCCCAAAGTTGAAGCCTCAATTTTTCGGTGGCATTGAGCTCGTCTGCTGACACGAGAATGCTTGCCCACTCGTGCCACTGAGGGGCTTGCTCATCAGTTATGATACGCGTCGATGCAGCAGGCTTCCCAAATTTGCTCCACTGCACAGTTACGTAAGAATCACTCGAACCTTCGAAGGGTCCTATACCGCCATCTCCCTGTTTGAAGTCGCGAGCCTGTTTGATGAAGATCCAAACAACTCCTCGAGTGGTCGTATCCTTCTTGAAGTCTTCGCCCATGAGCAGCTGTTGGAGATCCAAAGTCAAACTCTTTGGTGCAACATATTCTGCCAGTGCTGCGTCAATGGAAGATTGGACAAATGATGATATCAACGGCACATCCATAAGGTTTAGACTGTGTTTCGAGAGCGGCACACAGGAAAGATCGGCTTTGGGTTGACCGAGGAAGGTCAAAGTGCAGACACTGAAAAATGGAGGGTCTGGTGTCAGCTGCAACCGCATTCGCGCAATGCCCATGATGCCTTTCATCTCTACCCATACCGGCAACGCGATGCCACCAGGCAGGTAGAACTTCAGGTAAAGGTGAGCGTTCTTTGCTTTGCTCGCGATTGACCTCCCTGACTTGCTGGCTCTGTAGGCAAAGGCCAGTTCCAAGTTCACGAAATCGCCTTCTTCGGCCTCCATGCCAGCACGCATGGCCTCTTGTTCCTGTTCCTGCCGTTTCTTCTCCTTCTCTTTGCTCTGGCCCGCCCCTTGATCCGTGCCTGCCGATTCGTTATCATTTGCAGACTGATCCTGTTCACCTTGACCAGGAGTCGTCCTGTCGCTATTCTCCTTGTTCCCTTTGTCGACACCCTTGAGACGACCTTGCTCGTCCACGGATTGGCTAGCTGCACCGGTCGGCAACCATTTGATGCCCAGTATTCGTACGGCCTCACTGCCTTGACCTATATCATCGACGCTTACCATTCTGACGACTTTTGGCAAGGAAGCTTGCATGACGTCCTCCAGCATGTCGACAAGGGAGGAGAACAGGTCAGGATTGATCAGGGGCCAAACCATGCTCAAGGTGCTGTTCAGCCACTGAACAGATTCTGGTAGCTCGGAATTGGAGGCAACGTTGTCTTCTTCCTGCTCACGCCGCAGAGAATCCCATGTCTCGTCTTCCCAAACCCCACTTACTTTCTTGTCCAGCCAGCCCCCGACAGCGAAGACGACTAAGCCGCCGGCACCGATGATGAGCGACAGGACGATCAGGAGACTCAATAACTGCCAGCGAGAAAAACTGTTGCCAGACTGGAACAACCAATGTACCACAACAGCAATCGAGGCTAAGGAGAGTACAGCACCTAATCCAGCAGTCAACGCCGTTTTGTAGACTTTTGCCAACTCCCGTTCAAGGTCCTGGAAGCTGGGCGGTGGAAAGGTCTTTTGCAAGCCGTTGTAGCTTCGCTGACTCTCTTGCTGTTCGTCGTCGAGCTCGGAGCGGGATTTGGATGCCCCACTGATCCCACTGGCTGTCCGATGCTCGGACCCAGGTGGTTGTTGATTGTCGCCCACGGCATGCAAGTCTTTCACTGTCTGATCGTATATGACGATAGGTAGGTGCGTTACAGGATCGGTGACCTCGCGGCCTCCAGCTCTGTTCTTGTTGTGTTTCATTGCCTTTCTCTTCTGGCGAGGATCAACTGCACTCGCAGCTTGTTCGGTAGCGCTTTGTTCCGGCTTTTTCGAGTGTTTGTGTTTACCATGCTTCCCGTGTCCTCCATCGTCGTCCTTCTGCCCACCGTCTTGCTGACCTCCATCCTTCTCCGTGACCTCTCGCGTCTCCTGCTGCTTAGGTCGTTCCTGGTCATTGTGATTTGCGTGAGGGTAAGGATTATGGCTCCCCTCGCTCGCTTGGTTCGGGTTTTGACCTTTCAGGATGCTCTTGGCAGCGCCGTATGCTTGAACGGGTCTGGAATCGTCCTGCGGTTCATCCTGAGCTTGGGCTGTCGCCTCTTGGTTGCTTTCCAGCTCTTTTCGGTGTTCTCGGTAGCGCTGGACAGTCGGTATTGGATGCTTTCCTCCATAATGCGGTTTCGAGGAAACGTTCTGACGGTTGGCTTCAGCTTCAAGATCCGACTGAGACATCACGACTATAGTCTACGTTGACTTTCTAGCATAGTAGATTCGAGGGGCACAATAACCACAGTGAGAAGTTACGATCGTCTCCACCTACCGTGCTGAGGCGGCTACACATCAGGATTTCTATGGCATATCACTCACCTGCGCCCACCGCAAAGGCCGTCATTCAACCCTAAATCGTATCTTGTAGCTGTGCGGAGAACAAGTACACGTAGGACAGGTCAGGTTAGTTGGCTTGTGCGCAGCGATCAAGGCACAATAACCAGATCACGAGAGCCTGAGTGGTGAAGATGACGTCACTATCGCCAAGAATGACGCAGGGTTTCCCTGCCATGCTAGCGCCCGAAATGCTTAGCGTCACGGCTTGGATGACTAAGGTGGGATGGGAGCAAGAGTCACGCACTTTTCACTTCAGCAGATGGCGCATGCTAGTTCAAGCTCCTGGTAACTCAACGTCCTGGTAGATGTCGCCATCAGTAGCCAGGTCGAACGAGAAAGCTGACTACTACACCGTTCTTGGACTCTCTGGCGCGACACAGCTTAGCCCGGATATCCTGAGAACTGCGTACCGCCGCGCATTGCTCCTACATCACCCTGATAAAGTCGTAGCCCAGAAGGCTATTCAGGAGTCTAGAGAGGTTCCTAAGCATCACTTCACGATCGATCAAATCGCTGAGGCATACGCGACATTGTCGGACCCGGTGTTGAAGTCAAGCTACGACGAAGGCCTGCTGAGAACCAAGGCCCGGCTCGTCGCGAATGAAAGATCTGGAAACGGGACAGGCCTAGAAACATTCGACCTCGAAGACCTGGAGTTCGACGACTCATCACAAAAGTGGTCAAGAAAGTGTCGCTGTGGCGGGTCATACTCTGTGAGCGAGCAGGAGCTCGAAGAGGTTGCTTCAGAAGGAGAGGTCGTTGCGGGCTGCCACGGCTGTAGTCTTTGCATCAGGATTACTTTCGACACCACCAGTGAAGGCGATGCCATTTCGAGATAGGAGGTGCCTTCGAGAACAGATGGTCCCACGACTAATGGGCATAATCACTTCCTTGTGCTTGTTGTCCTTCTAACCATATTCGAGTTTACTGCAAGTTCGGGCATAAGGGTCCAGTGGCTGGTTCAGCGACACACGCCTTGGAAGTACCTATGACCCAATGTCTCGTAGCCTAGGACTTGGTCTGTGCAACTATGTGTAAGAATGTAAGTAGATGGTATTATCAGAATTTGTTGCAGGTGCTACCCCACATGTGAAACGTCTGCAGGTGGCATAATCGCGCTTGCCTGCTGGACCGTGACCTGCGTCGCGATCAGCCTGGAATCTTCACTTTCGTACACTCCTTCACACCCTATCTCGTGATAGTGCTGCCTTTCCGCTAGATAAGATCTCAAGCCTACATCAATCACCATTCGACCAGCCAATTTCACCCGGTTCTAAAGCTTTGTCCAAACACTGATTGTGGCCACCCAGCGGCGCGCCATGGCGTCCAAAACAGTACAGATTGAATCTACAACTCAGTTCTCAAACCTCCTCTCATCCAGCGCTGTTGTGGTCGCAGACTTCTACGCCGATTGGTGTGGTCCCTGTCGCCAGATCGCGCCCGTATATGAGCAGTTGTCCGAGCAGCTCTCACGGCCAAACAAAATCACCTTCACCAAGATTAACACTGATCGGCAGCAGGAGATTTCCCAAGCATATGGTGTGCGGGCGATGCCCACATTCATGATCTTCAAAAACGCACGTAAGATAGACAGTATTGAAGGTGCAGACCCGCGGCGGCTGAGCGCAGCAATCAAGAAGGTGGCGGAGGAGGCGAACAAGGTGGACAGTGGAGCTGACGATGCCGCTGGAAGCTCTTCTGGTTCGCATTGGATTGGCGCAGCTTTACCACGGGGTTACGAAGATGTGACGGACCAAGTCGATGTACTTGGGTTAGAGCTGCTCAACTGGGAATCCTCGAAAGGTGGTGCAAGAGCTCTTTTTGGCACTGGCAAACCGAAGGGTAAGTGATGAGCTCCGCTACCAAGCAACCTCTCAGTACTAACCTTCGCCCTAGAAAACGATGACAAAGACTACGTGGAAAGCGACACCGACGAACAGCTCATGATGTATATACCGTTCCAGAGCACCTTGAAGGTGCATTCCCTACACATTACCTCAGCCCCTACAGATATAGACGACGACGAGAACCCTTCAAGACCCAAAGTCCTCAAAATCTTCACAAACAAGCCACAGATCCTCAGCTTCGACGACGCAGACAGTATGCAGGCCACACAAGACGTCACGCTAGAAGAGAAAGACTGGGATCCCAAGACCAACACTGCGAAGATCGAGCTGCGGTTTGTCAAGTTCCAGAATGTTCACAGTCTGGTCCTGTTTGTCGCAGAAAGTGAAGGAGACAACGAGAAGGTGCGGATCGATAGGGTCAGAGTCATTGGTGGGACAGGCGAGAAGAGGGACGGTAAGATCGAGAAGATTTCGCAAGACGAATAGAGTAGATGGGGCTCTTAGGGATACCATAGTTGAACATCCGCCAGCGCAGCTCCTGGTTCATGATAAGACGATAGACACGAGCGATTGGCATGAGCAACCACATGGCCATGGCCGAAGATGATGACATTAAAGACACCAGAATACCCGGACGGTCGCTCACACTAGGAGCAGGCGTTCCTCCCGCCGCCAACCATGACTCCTCGAACGAACGCGACTTTCAGTAGTTGACAGGATTTCTTACCAAAACCACAAAAACAACCCTGCATCGCTACCACTACCAGGGGGGCGCAAGCGTGTGAAAGGATGCCAGATGAGACCGCTGTCAGAACCCAAGCTCCAACATGAACACCACCCATTCTTCGAAGTTTGTCCGACCCCAAGCACTTACAGGCTCAGAAACACTCGACGTAGTCACGAAGTCGGTCATTCGTTACTAGCGCCGAGGAGGTCGAGGTGCAATTCCAATGATCTGTGCCGCCATTGACACTTGATTCTCGTCATGGATTTGACTGGTCAAGCAACACAGGGTATAATAATGGCGGCGCCGCACGAAGAGAAGAAAAGAAGAAGTTCCTGGCTCTGTAGAAAATTGATAAACATGGAGATTCGCGCCAAGGCCGTAAATCACGTGCTGATACTGCAAAGCCTCACGATCAACTTTTGCGATCAGAACCAGCGTTGTGATTTTCCTCTTCATATGGCTGGTGATGAACAATGCAGTTGCATTACAATAAAGATAGGAAGAGAATGATCCCCATGTTATGGAGGACTTGATCTCACTTGACAAATATTCTGAAGCCATATCTTCGATCTGCGGCAAGCGCAGTTTTATTCATGCTTAAGATCCTCAATTTTATTCTCCGTCTAGTATGTGCCGGCCTGTACCATGGGGCTAGAGGAGCAGAGGCATGCTGTAGGGTGTACGCTCCTCTCCCATTACATCATGCGGTGTCTGCGTAGGTTGACACGCTGCCTAGCACAGGTGAGAGCCAGATAATCCGCGCGATCTCGCGAACTTGGGACGTGAGAGGAGCAAAGCACGAGAAGCTGTTTTGGGAGAGTCATCGTAGGGGGTGCGGTGTCCCCGAAAAGTCCTTAAATTACAAGATTGATGCACCTATGCGCATAGTAATTGCAAAAAGGACATCCTCGAGAAGTGAGTCCAGTCAACGACGGCACCCGCGATTGTCCTGGGTGTATTGACAGCATTCACAAGGACCTGCCCTTGATGTGAAATTCCTACAACCTACACGCAGATCAGACTCATCGGCAATCCGAGGCACCATCCTGTCACAAGTGTCTCACATTACATTCGCAATTGCTGTACTGAGTTTCAACATCATTCCAATCGGACATCCCTGCACAAGTCGCTGCTCCCTCGCAAGCCTCGTTGCGCTCAAAGACACGCACGGAGTTAGTGATAGGTGTGATTGTCCTGCTAACGGTGACAGCTCTCATGCCATGCCATGTTATGGTTAAAGTCAAGAGCCTGGTCGTTGCACGATCGTGAGAGACATATCTTCCAAACGAACCTGGTGTTCGAGACTGGTCACGCCTGGATCCTGCACGCATCAACAAAGGTGCCAACAACGAAATGAGGTCGAGCTGGTCATGGTCAGTACATTTCATGCTAAAGACAATCACGAACGCCGTAACGAATTGTAGCTTTTGCCTTTCCGAGTCGACTTCTCTTGCGGCGGGTTAAAACATATCAGCCCCAACGACTGGTACGAAGGGCAAATGCTCTCGCATCGGACACCTAGAAGGGCTCCATTACGTCCCGTCATACGGTGTCGACTGATGTATCCGCCACTGTCCTTCTCTGGTCCTTCTGAATGGCAAGGACTATTCGATATGGTGAGGACCCACATAGCCAAGGTCGTAGATCTGCTGAATGCTCGAACCCTGGTGCAAAACGAGAGCATTCATGGTGAGCCATTCCCATGAACGATACTAGCTTAGTTCTACAAGCGATTGATTAATATCTCAGCTGATGCACGAGGTTCTTAATTTGTTGCATTGCATCGGAACGAGCATGTAGACTGTGGCTTTGCCGAAGGGTCCTATGGACTGCGGCAGTCGGGACATCTGACCTCCAAGCCTATCTTTTTGCTTTGGTGGGCTGACCTGCGTTGCACGTTCACTGTTCATGAAAAAGGTCAGTGCGCCGAGCATGCAAGCACGTGGCGACGCCGGGGGTACTCAGTGTGGCCAGGCTTCATGCTCTTGTTTCCGAAAATCCAAGCGTAGCGGCGCTGACCGCCACGAGGGTCTTCATCAGAAAACGTGTCGGGCACAGCCTTCCCACCATTAGAGAGAGGCGTCCAATCTCTGGGCCACAAGCGAACTTCAGATTATTGAGCTACAGAGACCACCGTACCCGCCTCGATATCACCTCGTTAGGCTTGCCTCTTAACAAGCGAGTCATCTGCCCTCCGAAGGGCACTGTCCTCGTTGTCAGACTTACCAGGATGGCTTTTTTCTGCTCTGCTGGGATGAAGTCATAACTCAAATCTTACTCTGCTAGATCGGCATTCGTAGACTCTTAGCAGGTCTCTTTCAAACTAAGGTTTTTCATCGACATACGTTTCGGTAGAATGATCGGCTGGTTACCATATCTGGCCGCGCAGCTGGAGTACTCAGACCCAAGGCTTGAATTGATGGATCAAGGCCCATGCTGTATGCGGTCAACGCTTTGACCAAGCCAGGCAGGTGAGATGGTGGCAAGCTATGCCGTGTGGAGAAACTCTTTCCATGACACACGCCTCGTTGAGCCATTCGAACATCTTGAAGCCTCCACTGTCTTGAGCCCAGTGCTGGCACAGACAGCCAGCCAGCCACAAAGCATGTGCTCCGGCTCGACGTACTCGTCCGCGTCGACGAAGAAAAGCCCTCAACGTCCCAAGAGAATGGGCAGCACACTTGACAGTTATTCCCCGAAGCCACCAGCGCACGGATGGCGACCAAGTGGAGATCCAATTTCCCCGGAAGCACTAAAGAACATCTCCGCACAGTCTGTCGCAAGCCACCAAGCCATCATCAAGGTGTGCCGAGCGTGGTACTTGTGGGCTTCGTCTACCGGAGTCGGGCCTCTGAGGGTTTCGACAAAGACGAGCTAAGAGGAGCATTCGTAGCATGCCGAATAATAGCCTCGCACAGTGCCGCATTACCACATGTTTACAGACCGAGAGCATGGATACGTTGCGGTCTTGGAGGTGGAAAAGCTGAATGACGGGTGAAACATATGCAAGCAGATAGCTTCCTTCGTGTCAGAAAATTTCTGAAACACGAGCTGCATGCCTATCATGCACGGCAGTGGCAAAGATATTCTGTACCTGCATTGGCGTGATGCAGCTACTGAGAGCTGAAAACGCGTTCCTGCGTTAGAACTGAGGGTCCAGCTCTGGGTTCTCCAATGCCAAGACGACCGACACTTGCTTTGGGGGTGGACAAAGCACCAGAAGCGACTGTCCACATTATCTAGTCTTTACCCTGGTCGTCGAATCACTATAGAGCTTCTCGAATCACGGTAGCAGTTACTCTAGTGAAAGAAGCGCATTCAACTATTCTTGCACCGGCGTGGTACCTAACGGGCGGACTGTGCTTACCCACGAGCCGATGGAGTCGCTGACTATGGAGGAGCCACATTGGATCTTCGGGTCGAGCAGTGGCACTGATTCTTCTCTGGTGGTCTCTTCAGTATTGAACGTACAAGTAGCCCCAGAGAGATTTCAATAAACTTATGCACCCTTCGTGCTGGGCCGACACCTAGGACGCAATCTACGAACGTACTACGATTGGTCGCTCATTTTCGATCTCTGTCATTTGCTCGCACAGACATGTCATAACGGGGATGTACACGCTGCACGCTGAGATCATCGAGCATGCATTGGAGCCTCTGTACTCATTTACACAAGCACAGAGACCCTGCCCGAATGGCCTTAGCTTGAGATGGTGGCGTTCTACTCCAGGCGATAGCATGCTAAAGATGAGATTCTATCGCCGATATCGATAACAGTGCTATCATGAACCCACACAGAAGTCATGCCGAATCGAAGTTGTCAAGCAGAACTACTCTACATGAGCAGTGGAAGACTCCCGACTCGAGATATTGGAGATCGGTTAGGTCGAAGCTGAAACACGCTGTCCAAGCATGCAGTGTGGGAAGCCAGCCGTGTTGGGTCAGCCGAGGAAACTCAGCGTGTCAATCCGAGGTTTTCTCAGCACAACAAACCACGTAAAATGACCCACAACCAAAAGCAACGCGCACACTGCAGGCTGGATAAACCCGTAAGCACGCGTTTTGCGAAACTCTCGATGCTACCCAGGCTTACGGTATTCTGATGCCACTTTTCGCGCAGGTTGTCTTCGCTGGTTGGACACCGATCTTCTCGGATGGTCTCTCTCGACAACCTGCATGACACCACAGCATGTCTGAGACACGCCCAATGTGGCGGCAGAGTGGATTAACAGCGCGTTCTCACTCGAAAGGATCGCAATGGTGGAAGACTTATGACTGGACGTGCAGTATAGGTAGAACGTGTATCATTGAGGCCGAGGCAGATTCAGCAGGAAGCTAGGCATTTTTATCGATTTCAGTAATGTGTTCAGAAAATGACTATTCGTAGCTGCGCTGACCATTGAGCGTTCAAAGCGCTCAAGAACATTCCTAGAAACAGGAAAGCATTTATCATTTAACGAGATATACGTAGAGCTGGGATACAGCGCCAGGTTGTCAACCTGTCTAGGCCAGCTTATCACAAGCACTCAACTGTGCTGGGTAGCGTGATTGGGCTGTGCTTCGGCGAGTCGCTACCAATTACCGCCCAGCTTGCAGTTCCCTTGAGCACTTGACCAAAGTCAACGTCTGCAGCTGCACGTCTGATTCGACCTTCGCGATTCTGGCATGATGTGCTTCCGCGAAGACTAGATCCGGCTGTCAAAAACACTTGATGCCATTCGTATGTGGAAGCCTGCGTATGTGTGATGGTTCGAAAATAGTACAATGTCACACGGGGACCATACTCACAAGCTCTTTGGCTAGGGTCCAGTCATGTGCAACGATACCACAGATCCAACGAATATCAAGAGTTGTCAACAGAGCCCTCCCACATTGCATACCGCTAAAAGCCAATAACCACAATCAGTACTATGGTGTGTATATCTGCTTAATGGCATCGGCGCCAATCACGGGCCTATCCTCGCTAAGTCTGATGTTTGCTCATGAATCCGTCGAACGTATTCGCCATCCAAGACATCGATCGCATCATAGCTGGGGAAGATGAACTCACCTATCGCTCGCAGAGATTGGGCACGACGAGCTGATCTTCGTCGATGACGAGGTTCAGGTGAGGTCTATGGATGCACCACATGGTAATTTCCTGTTCCTGGCCCGGCTGAATGGCAGCGATGACAAGGATACACGGCTCTGGCACATCACCCAAGCGCAGATGCAGGAACAGAACCATGCTCGACGCGCCAGAAGGGTCGCCGCGTTCAGTGATCCAACAGCGTCCCACTGTCCAGGAAAGCCGAAGATTAGCGTGTGATAGTGTATTTGGGGGCCCAGAAGGATGCAGGCGGTGGTGAGACCAGGCGGTTCCACCCAGACTAGCAGCTTGCATGGGTGCGACGACGGACCTGAAAGCGCGCTCCACGCCGCTACGCTTCTCGGTCCATCCGCATCTGCGCCCAACTGGCTTTACTCTTTTCGTGCCATACTCGTCTCGCTGGATCGATGGGCTGGTACCGTGCTGTCAGTCAATCGATCATTTCTTATCCTGCTCCTCCACCTCAGTTATCTTTCCCTTGCTCTTCATATCAAGACCACACTCTCTCCCCGCGATCATCGTCTTTCGTTTCTTGATTTCTACACCCTGTTTCACGAGGCACTTCCCGGATCTTGCTCATCTGTGTATCATCACCAGCTTGAACAAATCCAGTCCTTCCTTCTAGCCTGTGAAGTAACTGTATCAATACCATAATCCAACTACAACATCGCCAGGACTCTTCCTTGACCAGCTCCAACTAAGTATCAATCGAGATACCTGTATATCACCACAACTAACACCTCAACCAAACTCGAAGAGCTCGAACTGAACATTTTCTTTGTCGAATCTTGTACCAGCACTATCAGCATTATAACAGAAAGCGAAAAGAAGTTACAATCTAGAGGCGGAGCTTAAAGCACGATGGACCACTACCAGAACCAGATGGCTCATTCACAGATTCAGTTCTACCAGTATCGACCGGAGTCAGAGCACAGGCATAATGCTGTCTTCACGCCCATGCCACAAGAGCAGCCTGTGTACCATGGACAACCAGTACCTTACCCACCAGCTCATTACACAGCTCCTCAGTACTGGCAGCCACCACCACCACAGCAGATGCACCGGGGTTACTTCACACCTCAAAGAGTCATGACTCCCAACGGTTCACCGCCATTGACTCTATCTGTACCAGCACCAAAGATCATGATGGACCTCAATGGACACATGGACCATGTACGATATTTCAACTCTCCTTCACCACCAACTCCATGTCTTTCTGTTTGCCCAAGCACTGCCAGCAGTCCATCAGCAAGCAGCGTCCAGCCTACGCCTACCCACCATGGCTACTTCAACCTTCCCATCAAGCACAACAAAGAAGATCTGCAGGTTCAGAACTTTGCTTTGCAAGAAATCTGGGAAGAGCCTACTCGTAAGTGACAGAATAATCGAAAAAGTGATGTGGACCGCATAGGGACTAACACGTGTGGTAGAAGTGCACATCTTTCCTGACGCGGTTGAAGCCAAGGTTTATTCCGGCTGCACCACGCCTTTACTCTCTCCCGCATCCCCTGCGTCCCAAACCCCTTCTGCTGCACCAGTCGCAGAATTCGTCAACTTGCGAGATCTTACCTCTGGATCATTCTCACCACCCACGATCGTTGCCACGACCACTGTCTGCCCACCTTTACCAACGCTCTCCACTGAAGACGAGGAACACAAGCTTGCATTCAGTGGTGTGACCAACGTGGTCCTCTCTGAGGCTGCGGCCGACTCCTTTACTGCCGAGAACCCCTCGTTCGAATCTTCCTTCTGTACTGAGCTTGACTCCGAGGACGAGTTCAGCTTCGTCAACTTTGATGACATCGAGCCCGCCTACCACGGCGATAAGCGAATCAAGCTCACACTTCAAGAGGAAGAGTTCGACATTGACAGCTTTGCAAGCTTCTCAGAGGACGACTGCTCTCAAGTCGGTCTTCCATCGCCGCCCTCGTCTCTGTTCGACGACGCTTGCTGCACCCAGTCGCACTCGCACTGCAAGACCATGTCGCATGCCAGCGTAGACTTCGCTTCTCAGGATGCTCACATCACAACTCACAGCGAAGGTCAATCAGCATCTACTGGCCCTGATTCCCAAGCCCAGAGCACTACCGAGGCAAATGGTGCCAGCACTCCTCAGTCAGTGACGACACCTGCTTCTGGATCCACCAACCGACGGGGCCGAAAGCAATCGTTGACTGAGGATCCAAGCAAAACCTTTGTGTGCAATTTGTGCTCTCGACGCTTCCGACGACAAGAACACTTGAAGCGTCATTATCGCTCCCTCCACACCCAGGACAAGCCGTTTGAGTGCAACGAGTGTGGCAAGAAATTCTCACGCAGCGATAACCTCGCACAGCATGCTCGAACGCATGGTAGTGGCGCTATCATCATGGGTGTCCTCGAGAATGGCGAGCTTCAACCTCGCATCCCATACGATGATGAGATGGGCCAAGTCTTATATGAGGCTGCGCAACGTGCAGCTGCTGCATCATCTAGCAGCGGCAGCTCATCAGACTCCTCATCGTCGGAAAGTAAGGGAGGCTTGAAGAAGCGCAAGCGAGACAACGTGTCCGTGTAAATGCCCCTCACATCTCTTCATAAGTACATTACCCACGACCCACGCAACCACGACGACACGATTTACATGTGACAAAAGATACCCTCTCAGCAGAGGCGGACCACAAAAGCTACGTACGAACCAGGGGCATCGAAAAGCCAACGGAACCACGAGACAAATACTGTACATATCTTCCAACCCAACCTCTTAACTTCACCATTCACACCATGCGGCCTGATCAACATCTTGAGCCATTTGATTGGATTTGATGCTTGATTTAGAGCATGCAAGCTTTGTTGTACTGTATATTCATTCATTCACATATCTTTCCGATTCAATGCACGAGGAAGCGACCTCAGGTGGAGCATATGGCCATGGCTGGATGACTCAATAGATTCATGCTTGGAAGGCAAAGACATAAATGAGCAATCTTGAAGGGCTGAGCATGGAAGCTTGCAACAGCTGATCATTGGCCCAGCGGTGGATGAGGAGCAACTGTACCAACGGTTCATCTACGAACTTTGTAACATTAGATATTCAGCGATCTGTTATTGTGTACTGTATAGTGCTACCAATACTTGAACACATTCACTTTACATTCTTCTTCATGGTCCTGTCTGTGGCTTGATCTGTCTGGAGAGCTCGGATCCAGATATTGTACCTTACGAACTACATGAGTGACGCTTGATCGTGATCAATCACGAGCGTTATGGACCTGCTTACATGATTCACTTCTACACATTCTGTATTCATCTAAGTCAATACCATAAATGGTCTCGACAGAGCTCGCGAACACAAGGCTCAAAGTTGCTATGATCACTTTCTTCTACCTAGCTGATAGATGATCGCCTACCACTTCCCTCGTCGTTGCCTATCGGATGGCATCGTGCCCTACAATCCACACAGCCGTCAGCCGACTATGCACGAGCCACGGATCGCATGTGAACCACTATCTCGTGTTGAGCTTTGCATCGTCTATACGGTATTGAGCATTGTTCCTTGTAAAGTACCGGTGTGCGGCAGTGCAAAAGCTTACTCCACGTCGACCCAAGAAATCAAGTTCATAAAATCCTTGTCAGACATGTGAGCGCCCAGACGGAGCGGCTTACGCCCGGATGCGACCGCTGGCTAGGCTCCCAGAATCCATGCTTATGCAGGTACAGTGCGAAGGACAGAGACGTGATGTGCTGCGGCTGCACCTTCGTCTGCAGCATATCATGACATTTTATGCCGAGACGAGAATTGTGTCTTGACATTGTACAACACGAGGAACGCCTGCGAGTTCGGCACACCCCAAAATGGAAGGTGCATGGACAACGAAAAACCCGGTTGGATTCGCAACGCTCGTGTCGCAGGTAGTTACAAGCATCACTTTCCTCGATGGGCAGGTCACAGCTATCCTAGCTAGCCTACTTGCAACCCGAACGTTGCGTCGTTCCTTCTCTCCACGCGACGCCCCCATGCGGCGCGACCTTTAGAGTACACCTTTTCTCAGACACGGGCGAGTGCGGACACGTCCAGGCGAGCATCACGAGAGTCGCAAAAACGAGATCCTTGCAATGAACCCAGCGCTAGAAACCACGAAGACACCCTCATCTCGCTTGTGACAACGTCGTAACCCTTGCAAGGGTTGCTTGTTGAGCCGTTTTCTGGGGCACGCAAGAGTGCCTATCCAGCCAAGCGATTGTTTATCGATAGGCCTGACATCGGCGATCGTCGCTGACCTCACAGGCTGCCATGAAGTAGGTGAGCACGACGTCCAAGCTTCCTCCAAGGAAATTGTTCTGAGCAGCGGAAGCGTTCTGGGAATTATTTAGCAAAGAGCAAGGAGAGGGAACCGTTGCTTGGAAACTGACGGAAAGTACAGTCTTGCGATACGACTGTCTCGCCAAAGCAGTTGCGTCATGATGATATCCTGCTCGTGCCGGAAGCATCTGACTGCCAGTTGCAACTACTAATATGCTCCTTCACGTATAGCGTTACAATGAAGTAAGTGATGCGAGCCATCTTTTCGCTGCTGTTAGTAGGTAAGGTTGGTCGTCACCAAATCAGGTCTTTCGTGGATGTGCCTGCAATGGCAGCGCTTGCGAAGTTTCAGGAAGCCACGGAGGCTGTATACGGCCCATTAGCATCAAACGAAGAAGCAGCAAAAGCCTGGACGCCGCCTCAAAAGTCAGGCGGCCACCGAGGTAGATATTTGTGGACTGATGCCTTTGGCGTCATTAATTTCATCACTCTAAGCAAGGAGAAGAACGACCCAAAGTACCTTGTACATGCAGACCGTCTGTCGAAGACTGTGCACGATGTCCTAGGTCGGACACGGAATGGAAGCGCTCGTTTGCCTGGTGCTAGCGATGAGAACCCGGTAGGTGGCGGCTTGAGGATCGGTAAAGAAGATGAAGGCGGCAGTGACGGCGACGGACAGTATGTCGAGCATCCTGTGGTATCGACTTTTAGGCACCTACGCTAATCTGAGATAAGGTATCACCACTACCTAACGCTGTGGATGTTCGCACTGAACAGACTGTCGCTGGCAACCAGAGATCCAACATATAACAAAGAAGCCATCGCTCTTGCTAAGGCTATTCATCCCAACTTCTTCCTCGACCAAAGGGGTCCAAGCTCGAGAATGGTCTGGAAGATAGCCATGGATATGTCCACGCCTCTCGTCTACAGTCAGGGCAATCTTGATCCTCTCGACGGCTACATGGTCTTCCGCAAACTGCAGGCTGCTTCTGGGGATCCTGCGATCCTGAAGGAAGAGATCTCTGACTATAAGCATATCATCGATCTCAAGGGCAAGCACTCGGTGTCGACCGATACGCTAGACCTTGGCATGACTCTTTGGACTGCACACTGGCTCGCAGGGAGAGAAAGCTACTTTTCTGATCTCACGCAGCAGGCAATCAAACAAGCGCACAAACTGTACGACAGAGGGTACCTAGATCTTCCTACTAATCGTCGACTGGCTTTCCGAGAGTACGGCACTTGCCTGGGCATAGGCTGTCTCAGAGGACCAGATGAGAAATTGCAAGCTTTCAGAACAGGCCTTACCAATACGTGGGAGGAGTACCGCTCGAGCACACCGGGCGACCTTCGAGCGATCAGCGAAGTGATGCGAGCTGCTGCTTTGATACCTGGTGCATTCCAGGCTGGTTATTTGGGTGATGAACCGGAGATGTTGTGAAGATCCAGTATCATCCTTTTTCGCGTATGACTCTCAAGTAACACATCTGTACTCAGTCGATCACACCATCTGAGTACTCAACCTTTCACTTATCCACGACGATGGGACCGGTAGTATGAATCTGTACAAAGCCTCACCAACGTACAAGCTAACAATCACGTGGCCGCGTCTCTATCAAGATACGCCTCATGACGTCTGAACCGCGCTAACTCCCAATCGCAGCCCCTGCCCAAGCCCTTGCCTCATGCATGAGCTTATTTCAAGCCATGGGTCCCTTTCATGGGAATCTTGTGAAAGTGTGAATTGACGTCTTGTTGCATGAGGCAATCTCCTACTTGCATGAACGCGACAACGGAAAGTCAATAATCGACGGCTTTGATTATTACGTGTTGATGTGGCTGTCAGGAGCGCGACTAGCCACGATCGATGTCATGCGGCCAGTACGGTTTAACGAGACACGTACCCCAAAGTAGCTCGGAACGAACAGAATGTCTCTTGGTACGGGGCATTCGTTCGGAGGTGACGATTCGTGTTTTGCGAGAGAACATGGGTATCTTACACATTACCGTGTAGTATGAATCCAGTGTCCATGTTCTCGCGTGCAATCAGCCTCAAGGCCCGGCGATGCCCCGCCGACTTTAGTGGTCTATGCTTGTCACCAAGTGCATGTATGCGACGAATGTGGAAGTGCCGACGGGAGTCGAAGTCCATCTCCAGCTGCACCCGTCTCATCAGGGGTACGCATCAATGCGCAGAATGATCACTGCCGCCACTTCCTCCGGCGCATCTTCGTCGGGGTCCCCGGTAGCGGTAGCTTCACTGTCGTCGGTGGTCTTTGCGTTCGAAGCCCAAACGTGAGAACATGGGACAAGTGTTGCCTGCTGAATTAGTGGCATCTTTTCCAGAGAAGCTCTTGCGTTGGGTGGGCAGCTGAGGTTTAGGAATGATTGTGCTGTGACGGTTTCGTAGGTCATGCTTGCTCTGTCGTCCTCGAGCAGTGTTGGTCTCAGGTCATTCGGTGTTCTGGGCAGATCGACGGGGAGGGATCCGTCCAGGTGCGGTCTTATGAGTAGTGTGAGGAAGAAGGAGATACTGTTTTGTGGAGGAGGTAGACCCGCGCCTGCATCATCGTTCTCATCGTCATCCAAAGGTTCATGGTGACCGATATGTTCGATGGCGATGCCGGACAGGGAGGCTACCTTGCCTATATTGCGGCTGATCGGCCACACTCTGCACTGTTGCTTCCCAGCGTGAGTCGCCAACCCAGCTATACCTGTGCTCCACCATTCCACCGGCGCGTTCCGAGGTAGGCCTGCGACTTCCGCCGCAATTAAGATTGGTGTAACAAGCTTGTTGGAGGCGGAGACACTGACAGCGCTGGGTGGCCCGCCCGGACCGGCAGATTCGAAGACCATGCGACTCGGCAAGACATGTAGATGCTCGCCGACAGTCAGAGTTGCCACAGCAGCAGCGCCGAAGCCGCGGTTCCGTTGTTGCAGGTCCCATAAATCGATGTCTTCATCCTCTTCGTCCGTCCCGGCGGCGCCTGCCTCAGTCCCACCGTCTGCTTCAATGCCCTTCTCATTGACCCGGTGGGCCAGTCCCCAAATCCTCGCTGCTTCCCGCACCCGGTTGAGCATCCGCGCATCTCTATCGCTTGCGGCGTTATTATCCGGATGTGCAAGGTATGCTACCCCTGCGCCAGCCCACAGGTCAACACTCCGTTCCTGTCCAACACGCCAGAGATGCTGCAGTGCAAGCACGGCTTGTTCACTGAACGGTCGAGCGAGCAGGGCCATCGATGCTGGTACGAGAGGGATCTGACCTGCCATGTGGACGATCTCTATCGGCGTTCTAATCCCAGCTCTTGTTGGTTGATCGAGACTGTGGCTGGCTGTATTTTGTGGTAGAAGCACGGGTGTGGAGATGGCCTGTGAGTATGGTCCAATGTTCGCGGGCGCCCAGTAGCTGAGACTCTGGACGTGGAGGCCTTTCCTCCTTTCAGATGCAGAGCCGTCAAGGTCGAGTACGACGGACAATGAAACATGTGTGTCTTGTGGCAGTGGTGCAGCTATTGTGACTCGCGAGGGAGGGTTCGGCAGGCCTTTCGGCCACATTTTGGCGGCGTATATTTGGTTGAGGAGTCCAAAATTGTCGATCGAGCGGAGAAGAAGTGTCGTGCTAGCTATGTGCTGGAGTGTGAGGGATTCTTTGGCTAGGTTGAGGATGCGGCAATGGTCGTTCAGCATGGGTGGAATCATGTCTATGATATGTTCGAGCTGTTGTGAAGGCGACAAGCCAGACTTCGGGAAAGTAAGGTTGAAAATCTGTAGTGTATTTGAGGATAGACGGGATGAAGTGAGCATAACCCCTGTATGAAATGCTGAAGAAGTATTGTCATTTCTGCTTATGCTTGGGCTCGGGTATGTGGGTTGAAGCTGTACCTGAACTGCAGTAAAGCGCTTATCCAGCAGATTTGGGAGGAGCACATCAACATGCCTGGAGTCGGGCTTGTCAACAGTTCCGGCCTTGCCAAACGTTGCGTATGTAGCACCTCCTTCGGCCTCAAACGAACCCGTGAAGTCTACTTCTATCCTCTTCTTCCAAAGTGGGCCAGGGCCATCTAGAGCTAGTGTTTCATACTCCCCTCCTTCGCCAACCACTGCACCTCGAAGAGCGAACTCTTGGCCTTCGTCTGTGAAGAAGCGAGCAAGACCCGAGACAAGCCTTGCTCCCGTCGCCGGAGCTGCCACGTTGGCGAAGAGAAGATTGTTACGAATACCACCAGAGGCGATTTTGATGATACGAGCGTCGCAGTGAGCCGCATCCATATCGTCAAGGAGACCTGTTAAGGAGTCAATCCTTGAGCTTGGCGGCGGAAGAGCTGGGTACTGCCATAGATATGCCAGTGGTGTGAGCGCAAGGCGTATGGCGACCGACTCGACTCGTGTTCGCTGATAAGTGCTAAGAATAGCACCTGCATTCAAAGCGTTCGCTTCTGGTTGGTGCCTGAGCACGTCCTGTATAAGCAGATACATATCCTCAGTTTCGTCCGGTTCAGTGCTAGTATTACTGGTGTCGTAGTATCTCCCTGTCTGACGTGCCGTGCCTCTGATGGCTCGTCTGTATAATGGTACTCCAAGTGCCTTAGCGTAGAGCGGAATGATTGTGTGTCCAACCGTCTGATACATGAAGGAGTTGAGATCCGATCCTTCGCCATCATCATCGTCACCTCCCTCTACACGAGGGTACAAGTTGGCGAGAGCGACCACGTTGTGGCCGTTCTTGACACAGTGTGCTAGGGAGAATAAAGAATCTTTGCCTCCGGAGACAAGGCCGATCACATTAAGAGACATGGTGAGGACGCCTAGCTATCGGACTGTGAACTCACCTTATGTATAGACGTCTCGCACATTACTATGACCAGGCAGCCAGTCCTGGAGGTACAAACAATTTTCTCCGTCTCAGGGCTACGGGAGGGACCCGGAACGAGATTGCTTAGCAGCGTAGCCCTCCAGCACGGCATATCGTGAACCGAACACTGCAGCCAGTAGGCTTGTCTGTAGACACACTGTGCATGCTGCCGACTGAAAGGTGAGGGACGTGAACTGGCGCGAAGAGGTTGCTTGAGAACGCTTGGTAGTGGCTCCGCGCGCCCTGCAGAGCTGTACCACCCTCCGTACATACAAAACGGCCGGTCGCTAGCCCAAAATAAGCGTGCAGCAGCGGCCACTTTGTTTGTCCGGAGGGTGTTGTACTTGAGGCCTTAGGAGCCTGAGGCAGCATGCCGAGTCGGTCCCAGCCGCTAAATGCCCTTGTAGCGATGGATTACGCATGCGCCGGGAGACAGCCAACGTGTTGAGCATCATTGGCAGTGCAGGATAGGAAAGTGTGCTGTTGGCATGTGAAAGCTCCCTACACAGGATGCGCGAATACCCTGGGGAATACTGGTTTCTGATGAAAAATGCTCGACGTCCCCCATGAGTCCTGAAGATTGATCAAATCCTGTAAAGAAACTGTGGGTTCAATGGTCGACACATGTCTCCCAGCGACCAAGATGTAAGACGACGAATGGCTGCGACGACCTCCTTCTCCCGCTCACCACACCCATACCATCGAAGAAGCACCAGCTTGAGTCAGCGGCCTGACGTGAGTTCGAGCACTGATCCTCGTTCCAGCGATGCCTTCCAATCCTCCGACAATTCAGAGGACCGCGCAGTTGAAGCGGACGATGAGAAGGGCCCTCTTCTACGCCTCCCCGCGCCGCCACTTCGTTCTCACAAAGGCTTGAGAGGAGTAGACGATCCCTCTGTGCAGTGGACGCCATTTGTCAGTCCTGTGCCAACGCCATCCGCGGAAAAGCCAGGTTTCTCGTTCACACGAGTGAAGCATACTGGCAAAGCAGAGCAGAGTGAAGAAGACCAGGACGAAGGGCATACGAAATACTTACAAAGACGCCGAGGCGAGGTTGTGCGCCGAGTCACTGAGACAGTGCTCTTGCTGGCCATTGGCCTGCTTTCCGCTCTTGACCGCGGAGCGGCTACTACAGATTCGCTTTTCGCCGTCAGCCCGAGTTTGTGGCAGTGGGGCTACGAGCTGATATGCTTCTTCGCCGTTTTTTGCTCTTGCTACCTGCTCTATCCTGTACGCCGAGCTCTTGGACTGCGATTGTCTGGCTGGAATATGGTCTCTGCTGTGCGAACAGGCTTTCATGTACCCTCTCGCTTTGATCCTGGAGTTCTACTCTATCCGGTGCTACTGCCGTTGTGCATAGTAGCCTCACTTGAGCACCATGGCGCCGCTATCCTGGTCAATATCGTTCTCGGACTGGCATCCGTGCCTTTGGAGGTTGTGCCCTTCTCCCGGATCGGTAGTTTTAATATGCACTGGGCCTTGTCGCTTGTTCCGATCTCTTTGTTTTCCTCGATGAAGCACCAGCCGAGTGCTTTGAGGACCTCTGCGTGGGCATCTCGCGCCAGTCTCGAAGAGATGAGTCTACTGTTCCCGCTTCACCAAAATCTAGCAAAGGCTATCTCGGGATTGGTAACATCGAGCTTGGACCCTTCAGAAATACAACTACTTTCATCTGGGCTGATCAACCTCCTTCTCTTTGCCATATCTCCTCAATCGCAGATCCTCAAGGCTCTGCTATGGGTGGGCGGGCTTTGTCTATTCATATTCTGTGAGTTTGCGCTTAAAGCAGAGGTTGCGCTGGCCAGGGTTCCGGTATGGAGGTTTGCACGCAATAAGACCTCAACTAAAGGGGTCACTGGTAGAATTAATCGCATTCTTCGGGCTCTACTGCCGGAATCGCGATCTCGCTTCGCTGTATCCGCTTCATCAGAAAGTGAAGACGAAATATCGCCAGAGCTTCACCCGCCACGACGCGGTCGCAATACGAGAAAAGCTTTGCGGAGAGCCAGATTAGATGATTCTTTGCACAGGACATTGTCTGCAGACGATGGTGAGACCAATGCCTATGTTAGAGAACCTGATACGTTCCCCAAACTTGCCAGGTCGGCGACCTTTTCAACTTATGGCCGTGCAACGGCCATGGCAGTGAGATGGCGAAATATCGCCAACAGCTCTAATCCTTCCGTGCGACTTAATTTTTTGCACGCACAAGCTCTCAAATACCTACTGGCTATCTACGCCTATATTGCCGTGGCTCTGACTATTCTGTTGCCAGTGAAGTATTTCATCTCTGAACGAGCTTTGTTCGGAAACGAGGCAATTGGGTGGGCTATTGGCTACTTCATTGGCGATATTCCTGAGGTACGAATGTTCGTGGTTGGCAACAACCTCGACCAGTGGATCAAACTTTCAACCAACAAGTCGCAAATTGAGCTTGCGTCGCACACCGGGTGGGTGGAACACCTTCGAAGACACTCTGTTGGGTCAGCCAATACCAGACTCCTCCTCGCAGCATACTGTGTGACAGTCGTTGCCATGGGCATAGTGGCTGTCCTACAGCTGAACCATGTTGTTGAGGTCGATACTCGGCGAAAAGTCTTTCACGGAGTTATGGTTGCTATGCTGCTGCCTACCATACCTATCGATCCGTGCTTCTTTGCACTTGCCCTCATGATTGTCCTAGCGGTGTTTCTTATGCTCGATCTGTTCCGAGCATCGCAGTTGCCACCTATCTCACGGCCACTTACCAACTTTTTGGCACCTTATGTCGATGGCAGAGACTACCGTGGGCCGGTCATTGTCTCGCACATGTTTTTACTCATTGGATGTGCAATCCCTCTTTGGCTTTCTCTTGCAAGCACCGGGCGTCTTGGAAGCGGACCATGGAAAGGCTGGGAGGTAGCATCAAGAGATTTGAGCATGGTCAGCGGAGTTATTTGTGTTGGAATGGGCGATGCAGCAGCTAGTCTCATTGGCAGGCGTTACGGTAGGACAAAATGGTACTGGGGCGGAGGTAAAAGTATAGAGGGCAGTGTGGCATTTGCAGTCGCTGTAATGATCGGTCTCACGGCTTCCTGGTTGTGGTTACATACGGGTGGATGGATTGATTCCAGCTTGTCTGAGCTCCCACTGGTGGTGCTCAAGGCACTTGCTGCTGGAGCTGGAGCAAGCCTGATGGAAAGCACGTTGACTGCGGCCAACGATAATGTTGTAGTGCCTATCGGTCTCTGGCTGCTGGTTAGAGGTTTTCGTATATAGTCAGTGATCATAGTCGATACTCCTTCCACTCTTGTCACAACACTGCCCCGGAGGTGGTCCGAGCGAAGCATCAGAGCACGTGCCTGTCCTGGTCCAGCAGTTCCCGATAACTCGCGAAGGTCACTTACACTGGCATCCAGAGCGCCCATGGGCATAAGATGCAGCCTAGATTGAGAAGCCATGGCCCCATACCGCTCCACGACTGCGCAATGTGAGGGTATATCCGTATATCAAGCAGACGACGGTCTCAGTGCTGGCATTGACGGGAGCACGATACCAAACTAAGCTCGACTTAGAGTCCTGAAGGCGTGGTCTGTATTTTGAATTTGTCCCAGAGAATGCATCTCCACCTCAGTAAGTGATTGCAGTGCTTGTCTATGCATACCGCCGACCATGCTGATAGTGATGTTTCTGCTGACCGGAAAAGTTGCCTACTTTAGCGGCTAGCGTGGTAGATCAAGCAAGAGTCCCTGCCTCGAATGAGGCCGGACACGGCTAAGGGTATCGATAACAGGGCCTGGGCTGATAACGGATGCGCTTAATCTGAGTATCCACAGGATCGCGCCTTCGCGAGTCACCTTCAGTTACCGTACTTGGTCCTGGTGTCCTCCCGCGTGGTGGTTACCAAAGCTCATCACCGCCGTCGTTGAGTCGTCTGCTGACCAAGTCGTTTGCCTCTTGCTTTACTACTTGTGATATCCTTAACTACAACATCTTCATATCTTGTGCTTTGCCCTATTCAGCGTGTCACAAGGGCTCCACTAAGTCATACCCTACTAGTAGCAGCACGTCACCTCCACTCCCAGGCTGCGTTGCCATACCCTGCACCACAACCTCGTCCTACCACCAGGCCGACAAGCCATCTCTAGCCAACTGTTTTACATCCTATCCGCCTCGCAGAGACCTTGATTGGTCTTTTTGAGCTTTCCGTTGCCAGTTGAAGTACGAAAGGACCGCCTAGTGGTACAGCGAGATACAGCGCGCTCGGCGACGATAACTCCATCTGCCTACATCCTATCGTTTACATCTGCTGCTCGACATCGTCTCTTGCTGGTTTCACAAGATCGACCATCACACACGTTCCCCATGTGCACCGTTGCTGGTGCTGCGCTTGGCCCCCGATAAGAGCTACTGACATTGAGCCGTGCTTGCAATACAAGACTTCGAGCAGCTGAGGCTGCGTCGAGTCTCTCACTATGGCCTCAAATCCTCAGTCCCAGGCTCAGGCCCCACGGCGGTCGAGGGAAACCGAGAAAGTGGGCAGTAGTTTCAAGAAGCAGGAAGAGATAGGACGCGGAAGCTTCGCAACTGTCTACAAAGCTACCCACACCGTATGTTGTTCTCGACTTGTTCATCGTCTGTACGCTGACACATTGACAGGACTCGCAAGGCGTCGAGACTCTGGTGGCAATCAAGTCCGTCAACATGGGCAAGCTCAACAAGAAGCTCAAGGACAACTTGACCTCGGAAATCTCCATCCTCAAGAGCCTCCACCACCCTCACATCGCGGCCCTTATCGACTGCAAAGAAACCACCCAGCATATCCACCTGATCATGGAATATGTTGCTCTTGGTGACCTGTCTCAGTTCATCAAGAGACGAGAGCAGATAAGAGACAGTGTATACGTGGGGAACATGATGACCAAGTACCCAAACCCAAGAGCTGGTGGCCTGCATGAAGTCGTTGTGCGCCATTTCCTGCAACAACTCGCTAGTGCTTTGCAATTTCTCCGAGTCCGCAATCTGATCCATCGAGACGTCAAGCCTCAGAACCTGCTGCTGAACCCTTCCCCGGAGTATTTCTTGAAGACCAGACCGAGTCCGATGCCATACCAATCCACCGATGACGCCCTCGAGCCTATCTGTGGTATCAGATCTTTGCCTATGCTGAAGATAGCAGATTTCGGTTTCGCCCGTTCCTTACCCTCGACATCTCTAGCAGAAACGCTTTGTGGCTCACCGCTGTACATGGCACCGGAGATCCTGCGCTATGAAAAGTATGATGCCAAAGCAGATCTGTGGTCCGTCGGAACAGTCCTTTACGAAATGGTCACTTCCAGGCCGCCTTTCCGTGCTGCAAATCATGTTGAGCTGTTGCGCAAAATCGAGAAGACCAACGATGTGATCAAGTTCGGTGAAGATATAGTGGTGTCGGATGCCATGAAGAAGCTCATACGTTCACTCCTTAAACGAGATCCCAGAGAAAGGGTGTCATTTCCAGGCTTCTTTGACAACGAGATCATCACCGGACCCATCCCTGGCCTGGTCGACGAAGACCTTCCTCCACAGCCAGCCACCGAGAAGCAAAGTGAGAGTAGTAGGCGTCGACTAAGTCGCACAGAGCCAGCGGACGTCTCTCGCCCTGGCAAGATCCCTGAGCTTGAAAGCCCATACTCTGACAGTCAGCAGCAGCCACGAGCTGAATTGAGTCGACGCAGATCATCGAATGCTGGGCATCGACGTGTATCGAGCCTGAACGAAGCCGCTCCTGCCTCCAGCCCGCGTAGAGGAAGTATCGACCAGTCAACAAGTCCTACCTCGGCTCGGCCAGGCCTAGCTCATAACTACACTACGGCAGGTCGGTTGCAACAAATTCATACCAACCCAGCTCCTGCCTCGACCGCCATGGCTCGTCAAGGTAGTGGGGGGCAGCCCAAACAACCCTCTCTGCTACGTCAACAGGTTGAGCAGCAAGCCGATGATCAAGAAGCTGCTCGTGCAGCGCAGGATCTTGCTTTCGAACGGGAATATGTCCTAGTCGAGAAGCGAGCAGTGGAAGTGAATGCTCTGGCCGACGAGCTCGAAGCGAATCCGCGACTCACTCGTGGTAAATATGGCTCTGCCCCTGCACAGGTTGGTACCTTGGTCCGTAGAGCGACGCAACAAGGGCCTTCGACCTCGACAACAGGTGCACAGACCACGGCTTCTCGAGCCGTGCAGATTGCTCAGGGCAAACGATCTGACACAGTGCACCAGAAACAAAACTCATACGAACGGAGGTACGGCCCAAGCCCGCAGTCTGCAGCATCAGCCATCTCCCGAGCTCTAAATTTGGCAAGTGGACGACTGTGGGGAGGTGGCTTCTCCCCTCCCGTTAACTTTGGTCGAGGAGGACGATCGCCACCTGTCGGTTACAGCCCATTTCCTGTCTATCCAAGCACTAACAGCAGCCTCGTGATGGTAGGAGACACCAAGCAATCTCCCGTGGATGAGGACACACGGCATGTTCAACAAGTCGAAGAGCTAGCCACACGCAGCGACGTGGTGTTCGGATTTGCTGAGGTCAAGTACAAGCAGTTGACTCCTGCTGTGCCTTCACCTGCTCAACCAGGGCTTGGGTTGCGGCAAACAACCAATGATGGCGTTGGCGATGATGTTGTTAATGACGACCTCACTGTTGAAGCAATTGTTACTGTTTCCGAGGAGGCATTGGTACTTTATGTCAAGGCTTTGACCTTGTTGCAGAAAGCTATGGATACTGCTGGTCGATGGTGGAATCGCAAGAAGAAAGAAGGTGACAACGCAGCTCTTGTCTCAACAAGGGGAACCAACGGTCCTGCTGCACCCGGCCAACGCATGAACAATGTGGTCCAGTGGACTCGAAATCGGTTCAACGAAGTCCTTGAGAAGACTGATCTGGTTCGCATGCGACTCATAGATAGCCAAAAGCGGTTGCCGGAGGACCACCCGAGCCATCCAAACAACCTGCATGCGACCGGATCAAGTGCAGGGTTGGGCACGTCTGCAGATCAAGTCGTGGTTACTTCTGGTGTCACCGCCGAGAAGCTGATGTATGATCGAGCTCTGGAGATGAGCCGGTCTGCTGCGATCAGCGAGTTGACTGGAGAAGACCTAGCCAGCTGTGAGATTTCCTATGTCACCGCCATCCGTATGCTAGAGGCAGTATTGGAGAGCGACGACGAATCAGGCAAGAGCTCTGGCAGCGCTACTAAGAGTGAGGCGAGTGCTGATGAAACAGCTATTGCTGGGCTTGAGGCTGAAGACAGAGAGACGGTCGTCCAACGTAAGTCACAGGTCTCTCTACTATCCAAAACATATACTAACATCCTAATAGTTGTCAAACAGATTCGCGGCCGACTCGACGCCCTACGAAAGAAACTAGGGGTTCTTCACAAGCGAGCCTCTGCGCCAGCGATTAGCGGAACACCACGGCAAGCCTCCGCATCGCCTCCTATACCTCATCGAACGAGCAATCCAGTCTCCCAGAAGTAGTTCATACACCTTATCTCCGGAGATATCAGGGGAAATCCATATATACATACAAGTTGCAAAAGAGCCTGGAGTTTGTTTTGGCGTTGGCTGACACTTTGTCTTTGGGCCTCAGATTGAGATTGCGATTGAATACAAATCTGTACAGGGGTTCTGGTTTCATGGATCGGATACAACGACTGAGATGACATGAACATGAGATACCCATTCTACACTACTATCATCGGCACGGCGTTCTGCTCACAGAGGGTGTCTGTAACCAACGCATTCATTGTTGCTGGTCGACCTACTCGTCGAATGAGTGATGGGACGACACTGAGGTTGCGAGAGTTCAGCATGTTGTTGGGTATCGCATCGAGCTCTTAGGCCGCGGGGTACCACATACTAGACAACAGCATATATGTGAATGTGAGAGCTAGGCTGCTTGGTCGGCAGCGTATGTAGAGAATTGAACATTTCGCCATTTGAGGACGTGCGAGCGATCAGTTGCAGGTTTTGGCACATTACATCTGGTCTTCTCAGGAGTGGCATAAAGTCGCAACTAGGTGACACTGCGCATTCCACATCCTAAAGGTCTCACTAGCACCAGATTGTGGATTTTAGCAAATGTATGGCACTTCAATGACATCTTACCCGGTCTCATAGCTCGAAGTGAGCATGTCCCGTCCACATTGCATCGCAAACGATCTCGTTCAGAGACGCCGTGCACGCCCTGTATAGTATAGTACATGCTAATGCTAATATAGGAGCACACACCGGACCGTATCTAAGCATCAGCATAAGCATGATATATAAGTATAAGTATGTACCCAGCCAGCCAGCCAGCCAGCCAGGCCTGCACTCTTCCTTCGAATGCACAAACACGTCTCGAGAACGTGATGTGATGTGATGTGATGTGATGTGTTGTACTGTACTGGGTGAAACGAATAGCTACATCCATGGATGTGATGATCCGGATGGGACGGAAGCAGCATCAGAGAGTCCAGCTTTTTCTTCAATCTTGGAAGCATCGGGTGAGTGCGACGGTGTGCATGCATGGGTGGGCATGGGTCGCGGTGGGATGCGATGTTCCGTTGCGTGGTGGTGGGGACAGGACAGGACAGGACGGGATGGGTTGGGGATACCGATACCGATATTGATACTGGAGGGGGAGAGCAGCGAGAATGTTCTGGAGTAATATGTTTGACAAGACAGTGATGGATCGTGGCTCGCGCGCGCAATGGATGCAATGCAATGCAGTATGGTGGACCTAATCTGATGCACTGCCTGATGTGATACAAGAGGGGAAGTAGCAGGGTAGAGCAGAGCAGAGCAGGGCAAAGCTCCGCCCCTCATCTCTCCTCACCTCACCGCATCCGCGCAGCCTTAAACCTACTGACTTTCCGCACCTCGCCCGTCGTCGGATCCTCGAACTCGGGGCTCGCGTACTCGTCGCCCCAGTTCTCGAGTTCGCCGCCGCGGATGTACCCGCCTTGGGCGTGGATCAGTTTGTTGTGCAGTCTGTGGTGTTCGAGTGCGATTTGGCGCTTTTGGAGGTCGGTGTCGAAGTCGCCTGTTGAGTCGTCTGGGGGAGGGGGAGGTGGGAATGGGGATGTTGAGGTTGAGGTCGTGGATGGGGGAGGGCGTTCGATGATTACGTCGGAGAGGGTTTTGTTGGGTGGACCGCTGAGGGTGGGTTGGTGTGTAGAGGGTGAGGATGAGGATTGGGGGTCTGGAAGGTCCATTGGTGGTGGGAAGAGCGGGGTTTGTGGTTGGGATGAGCGGGCGGCTTTGAAGCGGGAGGTTTTGGGTGGTTGAGGCGGTGGAACGGAAGCTGAGGGTTGCGATGTTGGGATTGACGATGGCCTTTCTACTACGGTTTCGGTTGTTGTTGGCTGCGTTGGTGGGCTGGCTGGTCCGGGTGCAATGTCAAGATCTGGTGCGAAGGCAACCTTCTTTCCTGATCCTTTCTTTGGTTTGCTTGTGTTTGCGACTGTGGTGTCTTTTAGTGAGCTCCTCGCGGCATCCTCACGAGCGATCGCTGCCTTTCGAGCGGCTTCTTTGGCTGGAGGTCGGTTGATTTGTTTTCTTAGGGTTGGTGGGAGACTTTCGATGTACTTCTCAACCTCCGATGGCGGCAGATGCTCTATCTGAGCTTGTACCTCCGCTAGCAGATCCGGAGTCGGACCAACATTCTGCATCTCGAAGCCCAGCTGTTTTTGCAGGTCTTCCATCTGCTTGCGGTACTTCTCCGAATGGAGGGGTCGCCTTACACGGCCATCTTCATCCTCAGACTCGTCCTCGTCCAACGAGTCGTCATATTCATCGTCGTCGAAGTCGGTGACATCTTCCATGTTGAGACCATCGTCGTTGAAATCTTTGTCTTCATCATCAATCATGTCTAACTCAGCTACGATACTACCGACTTCACCTAGTCCGTATTGCAGCATCTCCTGCCTTAGTCGTGCTTCTTCTTCGGTGTCCTCGGAATTCGATGGGCCATGAGCTCTAGCCTTGCTTGCGCCTTCACTGACAATCTCGGATGATATGCTTTCGTCATCGCTGTCGTCTTCGTCGTCTACTAAGACTTTCTCTTTCATTCCTGGCTTTGGTGCAGCGCTTTGGGCTCGGTCTACAATTGAATCGTCGTCGACCTTCCCATTCTTCGGTGCCACTTCGGTTTTCTCAAGCACGTCGAGCACTTTAGATGCACTATCGCCTTGCGGTTGAACAGTGCTAGATAGCACATTCCCATCTTCATCCAATTCCTCAGTGATCTCAGCTACCGGTAGTCCTGCTTCATCTTCAGGTTCAGACTGCGTTGGCAACAACAGCGCGTTTCGCTCCTTTTCGAGCCTTGTAATCTGATCTCTTAGTGACGTGATGTTCTTCGAAACATACTCGCCGCGTTTCGAGAGGACTTCTACGATCTGAGATGGACGTCTGACTTTACCTTTGCTTGGCTCAATTAGCTCGGTCAGCTCTTTTGCATCCACCTTGTGCGGCTCGAAGTCTTGAGCAGCTTGGAGGCAGTCTTGCTGGCTGGTTTCCTCGTCTAGCTCTTGAAATTCGTCTTTCAAGCCTTCGTAGTCAAGCTCGAGCGTCTGCCAATGTTTGAGAACATTGCGTAGTTTTGCGATGTTGGCTTCGAGCTCGAGACACTGTTTTGCAACCCTCTCGATCAGATCATTGTCCATGGTGGCGGACTGATGCGGGCGTGTTAGCTAGCCAAAAAGCACTGAGCGGGCAGCCGCATCAGTGGCGGACAATTAGAAATCACGACTGGTTTGCCAGATAGAAGGGGAATGCTCGGCAGCGGTCCGTGGCGTGCAAGACGAAAGTGAAGGGGACGAAAGACTTCGAGAGACTTCTTCAATGCTAGAGGGGCGCTAACACCACTAGCGGCACATTTAGCGTAGATGCTTTGACTCAGCACACGTACTAATTGCAGAGACAAAGAAGCCCAAAGAAGACCTCGAAGGCATTCAAAGCGAGCCCAAGTCCGATACTACCTCACAATTTGGTGCCCCTGACGAAAGAATAACCAGCTATTCGCGATCATTCCGATATTGCACGTGGAGACCCTCTCCCTATGTGATACATATCGAACAAGGCTTAGCAGAAGACCGTACTGAGAAACGTGCTCAAGAACGTGCCCGTCAAGATCACAGATTTGCACCTGAAACATCGCATTTCTACACGTTGCTGGCTTGAGGATCTCTGTCTCCTCGTCAAGTTCAACCAATACTGTAGCACATCGCAGATGACGGCCTAACATGACGACTTACGTTGTCCAGATGGACGCGAGCAAGGCCACGGCGGCCGACGTATGTCCCATCTGCAAAAGCACCTTACAGACATCACCGAATTTGCGGTTCAAGGTCAGCTCAAGGTGCTACCACAGAATATGTGAAGGATGTGTGGATCGCAAGTTTTCGGCAGGCAAAGCACAATGTCCTGTTTCTGGATGCGACAAGATGCTATGGAAGCGAGACTGGAAAATACAGACCTTCGAAGACATTCAAGTCGTGAGAGAGGTCGACCTACGAAAGCGAGTGTTCGGTACTCTCGACCTATCGAAGCTTGGACTGGAGGAGGGCCCAAACGGATGGGAAGATTGTTTCGAGGACCTGAGGTCATACAACGATTATCTTGAAATGCGCGAGGAATTCGCCATGAACTTGATCTACAGCACTGATTTGGCGGCGACCAACAAGAAGCTACGAGAATTCCAGAGTGCAAACGGGCTTGGCAAGGAAGAGGACGGCAAGGCTCAGACGAAGCCAGCTCCAAAGCCAGCTCCAAAGCCAGGCGATTACGCCGATCGAAGTGGACTGATCAAAGGCCTGAGGAGGAAATTCGTGCCGAGGCCAGCAACACCATACAATGCCTTCACGGGGGTCACGAAAGACCGTGGCTATTACAATGCTGCTGATGCCGACAGGTACGAGACGGCGCATGATCGCAAGCACAGGCACTACGAGCTGCATGACATCGGGGGCTATAGTTGGGCAGCTTATATCGACGAGTCTCTGCTGCGAGCATTCTCTGGACTGGGTGTGTTCATTGGGAACGAAAAGAGTGACAGGCCAGACATGGCGATGCCACTTGCGACTTCAGTTCCGCAGGCGAAAGCAGTTGATGATGTCTTCTGAAGTATTAGTAGTATACCTTGTATAAGATGAACGTGGCTGCGCGTTATTGGGCAACCGAGTCTGCATGTTGGGCACTCCTTGCAAGGCGAAACGTGGGCACAGATCAAGTTGTTGGCAGGCGGTAAGGCTGCCAGGCTGTCACATCTCCCAGCTTCCGGGTCGGGTCCCCGAGCTCCAACGCTTAGCGTCAGGCGCGTGTTTTGGTGTGTTCAGCGCAAGGGAAATAGGGGTGCTATTACGTCGATGGAAACAAGCACGAACTCCATAGCAACTTCCTGACGTGCAGATTAGTGAAATGAACTATCCTTGCCGTTATTGACATCTGCATTTTGTCTTTCTTGATGCTGTATGCAGCGACACGAGTGAGCAGGAGTTTTTCGGTGTAAGTACATCCATTTCCTTTGATCAAGGACGTGTTTCGAGACGCGTCGTTCGTGTCCAAGCGTAATGTCAAGCCCTGAAGCCCCTGTTCCGGTTTGCTTTGGCTTTGTGGTTCCACATCAGTCCAGTCTTCAAGTTCCTTGAAGTCGACCTGCGCTGCCCTCGTACCTCGCCAGGCTGCTCTGGACTACAAGCAACTCAGATGCTGTGCATTCGTCGAGCACGAGTAGCCCTATCCTGGTCCATAGCTAACCTCATCTCTAGCCATGTCGGGCGGTAGTACTGGACCTGCTGGCGTTAAGAACCTTCGGGCAATGTTTGAAAACAAGCACAGCGACCAGTCAACATCTCCACCGAGTCGAGGAAGATCGCCTAACGGATCGATATCTTCTGCCAACAGCAGACCTGTCAGCACAGTACGAACAAACTTTGTGGCCGTCGAGCATCCAGGCGAGACGGGTCAGCCAGCTCAATTGGGTTTCAGGAAACAGTCAGACGTCAGCAGCATGGCAGAAGTCAGAGAACAAGCTGTGTTGGGGGATGGTGAGGCACCTGCGTCAACTGTCAACGAGCCAGGTCTCGGAGCGATCTTGAAAGGTTCCCCATTCGAGGGCTCACCAGCTCCAGTTCCAGAGCCTGAGGAGCCAACCTCGGCGACAAAGCCAGAAACACCGATGAGTCCAGTTGCGAAGCAGAGTCCGGAAAAGCCAAGGGTGAACGGTAGCACGAGCAAGGTCACACCTGTCACAGACAAAAAGCAGTCCGGGGAACAACCAAAGCCAAAAGCAGAATCTGCTGCAGGCAAGACTGCCAGGTCTACGAAGCCGTTGCCTTCGTCCTTGAATACGAGCACTGCAGCTTCAAAGTCGAACAATAGCCCAACAACGCCTAAAAAGTCACCGCTACTACAAAAGAAGGCCCAGCAGTCACCTACAATGGTGAACGGACACGGTCCTGCTATCAAGCCAAGAGGTGGGGTGAGCAAGATACAAGGAGTCATGCAGTCTGCGAACAAGGCTAAGGATGAACGAGCCAAAGCAGAGCAGTCGAAAATGGAGGCATCTAAAGAGGAAAAAAGGAACATCACTAAGAACGTGAAGCCCCCGTCTGTTGCCTCCAGACCTACAGCTGCATCAAAGGCCCATGCACAAAAGCAGGAGCCGGCCTCAGCAGAGCCGAAGCAACCAAAGTCTCCAACCACGACGCGACCTACGAAGCTGCCAGCCGCTGCAACTAAAGCTACCGCCGCATCCGCTGCCCGCCACGATGCGAATTACGAGTCCGAAGAAGCTGCGAAGGCCACTTCCGAGCGAGTATCGAGAATGGTTGGAGCTCCACGCGTCGTCAACACCAGCACACGAGCCTCTGGAGCAAAGAAGCTGTCCAGACCATCCCTAGCTAATGGTGATGACCGCCCAAAGACACCCAAGGCTCGAACGAGCACCGTCCACAAACCAGCAGACGAATCGTTCCTTGCACGACTCACTCGACCGACCGCGGCCAGTGCTCAAAAGACACATGAAAAAGTGCAGGTCAATAGCCCCCCACGACAACGGCAGACCTCAGCGAACCATACTGCACCCAAGAAACCAGGCAGGAAGAGCTTGAACCTGGCGCAAAGGGACTCGGATGCTGCTAAACCAGCACCGTCTCCTGCAGAACAGCCCAACGGAGACGCGCTACTCCCACCAGTGCACGAAGACGCCCAAGCCCCACTTATGCGAGGACTTGTCAGTCAAGACGATGAAGGAGAACCTGGACCAGCAGAAGAAGATGTTGGCATGCCAGCCCAGCAGGCTAAGGTGTAGGACGCAGCAGTTGCCTGAGGAACTCACGGAGCAAAACCTGGAGAAAAGTGTGCATTTAAATGATCAGGTGTCTAGCGATTTAGCGAATCAATTTCTCTGTCCTAGCTTAGTATTCATAATGCTTCAGTCTCTCATACAAGATCATACAGGATCATACATCGCGTGTGCCGCTTCCACAACCTCACTGGTCACCGTCGTCCTCCTTTAGCAGCTCTCATCCGCCGGACCTGCCATCCTAGACAAGTTAAGCTACCTTGCTCTTCTGCATCCGACCAATTGGACCTGCCTCCATAGTGCTTGTTCCTTGATGATGCATGTTAGCCTGGCGTGTTGTCGCACCTTCCTACCTATCTGCAACCTCCGACGGCGGAGTACGTACACCTCACCTCGGGCATGAGGAAGGCGCGCGCGATATTGTCGACACAGGGTTGCTACCTGGGACACCTGGTAAAACTGAAAGGGAAAGAATCTATGATCCGAGAGAAGGCCCGACGGCACTAGGTTATTGGTAGGGAGAAGCAGTGTTCGTGGGATCAGGTAGAGGAGAGGAGGTAAGACGTTGTGTTATGTTATGAAGCGGAGCGGATATCTATCATTGGTAGGTAGGTAGGTAGGTCATCGAAATTCCAAATGGACTGGATGTGAACCGTTAAGCTGTCAACTGACTGATAGATAGCTGTTCTTCACGCGCGGAAAGCGTCGTCGCTTCTGTGTTCTTTTCATATATATTCCCGAGACGAGTAGTAAGTATGACTATGATATGGATTCGCCTATGATGCGTATGTATCTGTATCTACTCGCCGGCAGCGAATATCGTCTGCTCAAGCATGATTTTCTCGCCACTTTTCTCGACCATCTCGCGGAAACCACCTTCTTTGACGTCTTTGGCTTCGTACAGCTCTTTCGGCGTGCCGTATTCGAGGACTTGGCCTTGGCTCAGCACCAGCACTCTCTCGAAGTCGGCGATTGTGCTGAGCCGATGGGCGATCACTATCAAGGTGCACCTGCCGCCGAATTCTTCCCTTATGCTCTGTTGGATGAGCTTGTCTGTCTCCATGTCTACTGAGGACGTTGCCTCGTCAAGGACGAGGATTCTCGGACGGGAGACGATTGCTCTTGCGAGGCAGAGTAGCTGTCGTTGACCTTGCGACAGGTTCAGACCTGACTCGGAGATGCGTGTGCTGAGCGACAATGCTGTGTTCTTGTTGACTGGTGTTGATGGGCCGGTCAGTGTATTTTCTGAGTCACCGTTGACTCTTCCAACAGGTGTTGCGGTGCCAGATGCGCCGGCAGAAGTGCCGGGATCGAGGAGATGCACTCTTGCTAATGCGTCCCGAAGTTCAGCGTCTGTGTGCTGATCAAAGGCGTCGAGATTGCTCCGCACAGTGCCTGAGAATAGCACAGGGTCTTGGGGAATTATTGCTAACCGGCTTCTCAGGTCGTAGAGCTTGATCTTCGAAATATCGATGCCGTCGATGGAGATAGTACCCGAATGAGCCTCGAGGAAGCGGAATAGTGCTAGCGTCAGGCTAGACTTGCCTGCACCTGTTCTGCCCACGACACCGACCCGTTCATTGGCTTTGACCGTGAATGTCAAGTTCTTGAGCACAGGTGGCAAATCTGAAGCGTAGCTGACATCAACTCCGTCGACTTCAATCTCGCCTTTCGTCGGCCAAGCAGCAGGGGCATCTTCTCCGCCTTGATCTTCGATTGGAAGGTTTGAGTATTCTATGACACGCTCAATGGCATTGAAGTCGAGTTCCACGTTCGCATATTGCCTCAACGCCCAGATGACGCTTTCTGACAGCTCCAGCGAGAAGCTCAACACGAAGCCTGCAAGTGATGCGTCAATGCCTTTTAAAGACACGATTAGAGCAGCTGTGGCGAAGCTGAAGAGTGCTCCGACCATGTTTGCTCTGAAGCTCATCCAGCGTGAAAAGAGGTAAATATGCCAGAAGCATGTACAGTGCGTATTGATCTTGTCGTACATTCGTTCGAGGTAAGCCTCGGCTCTGTCGAATGCTCGGATGGTTGCAATGCCGGTAAGTACTGATCCAAACTGCTCAAAGATGGGTGACTTTGCATTACTCTCCAGTCTCTTCACCTCTCTTGCACCTCTCAGGAACTGCTTAGCGAAGTACCCGGAGAATAAAATGAGGACAAAAGCAAACAGAAGCATAAAAGGCGAGACGAAAAGGCCCGCAATCAGTACCGAAAGGACGGATATACTGCAGTGAAGCATGAAGCCAAGGTCATTGGCCAATCGGGAATCGACCATGTTGAAATCGGAGGTAAATCGGTTCGAGATGCGGCCTACTGGGGTCGTGTCGAGGAAGCGAAGTGGGGATCGTAGGATGGTGTTGGTCAATTTCTCAAAGAGTACGTGTGAGCCACGTATGGATGCAAAGAACACGGTAAAGTATCGAACAGTCCCAATGATCCACGCACCGAGCGAAATACCTAGGTAGACAGCAATATAGTAGAGCAAATCGTTCTGCCGCTCGTCCTCAAGCATGGTGCTGAACTTGTGGCGGGCATGGTAGTGCCAGGAATGGCTCTGGACAGTTACAACCCGATTGTTTGTAACGGCATCCTCTTCAGTGTTGTATTGTCGAGTCCAGTGCGAGACCCAGTATGAGCGTCCCAGATTGAAGCCGATCCAAGAAAGAAAGACGATAGCCAAGCAACTCCAGTAAATGTAGCCTCGACAAGCTTGCATATAGGTCTTGTAGACGGTAAAGCTGATCGCACCTACTTCTCTGTTCTCGTCTTCGGTGAACTTCTTCGGCTTGTCCAGTGGCTTGTCTTCGTCAGCCTCAGAGACGATGCTAACGTGCGATCTCTGGCGTAGGAGTGCTTCGTGATCGGCCTGACCTTGCGAGGAGATCCGTCGGGATCTATGTGATTGGTTGGTGGAAATCTTCGTAAGATCATGTCCACCATCGTCAACTGTCAGCGCATTACTCTCATGGGCCTGTTGTTCTTCCTCCTCCTGTTCCTGAACGTCGTGTGCGAGTATGTCAACGAGGTGACCCTGTACTCGAAGGTCCTCCACCCTGCCAGCGTGAAGCGCGCGCCCGCTCTCCAGCAGTACAATGTATTTGGTTTTAGGTAAGCATAATGCTACGTGGTGCGTTACCAGAATTCTCGTTCGTCCTTTGCATATGTCACCAGTCAGCGCATTCTCATAGAGCTGTCGACCGACATGAGCGTCCACTGCACTGAAGATATCGTCGAGTACCAGAGTGCCTGCTCGGCTGTATAAAGCTCTTGCAAAGCTTGTTCGCCATTTCTGACCGCCACTGAGATTGATGCCGTTCGCGCCGATATCGGTTAGATCACCATCTTGGAGCATTTCGAGGTCCTTCTGCAGAGCACTGGCAGCCAAGACCTTGTCATAACGTTCTTTGTTGTAAGGTAGACCGAATAGAATATTGTCTCGTAAGGACGCATTTTCAATCCAAGGGATCTGGCTGACATACGCGGTCGCTGCAGGAATGATCCAATTAGACATGTTGGCTTTGTGGTCGAAGCGTTGGTGCTCTGACGGTGGGTGCGGTACAATGACCTTGCCCTCAAGAACGTCGGCTTCTCCAATGATTGCTGACAGTAAAAGTGACTTGCCAGATCCAGTTCTACCTGCAATTACGTTAAGCTCCCCCATCTCGAAGTTGATGTTGAGGTCTTCTAAATTGAAGACTCTTTCTTCGGGGGACAATTCGTCCGAAGGCCAGGATATAGTAGCATTCTGAAAGCTGATGGAATCGCCGTTGAGCAGAACTGCTTCCTTTTCCGCAGAGTCAAGGAAGGCTTGAATTCGCTTCGATGATACAATAGCTTCAATCATTTCAGTCGCCAATTCGGGCACCACTGCTAGCGTCATCTCGATCGCTTCGAAGACTGACAGAGTTGTGAAAGCTACAGATGCTGAAAGTCCTCCAGTGACGTAGGCGTAGGTCGCAAGAGAGATCGCACTCATGCAAACAGGACCAAAGATCCAGATGGAGATCAGGCCAGTGTCGAAGCAGAAGGACCGCCATTGTTCTCTAAGCTCTTTGCGACGAGTCTTGAGTATACGATCGTACCAATCCTTCTCGAGCGCGCTGAACTTGATCTGGCGTATTCCTTGGAGTGCTTCAGTAACAACGGCCATCTTCTGATCCCGGTATTTCATGAGCTCGTCTTGTGCTTGACCATACTTCTTTGAGAGGATCCAATTGATTGGGCCGATGACGACTGGAGCAGCAAAGCCGCAAAGTGTTGGTATCCAACCAATCAAGTTGACCAGGAAGACAATCGCAATTGCAAGCTTGACCGCTGATCCGGCGAAGAGGTAGCTGTAGGTGCAGAAATCAGAGACACGTTTCGAGTCTACACCAATAAGGTTGATGGTGCTTTGCTTGGTCTTGGTGACCTCTTCATCGTCGTCTTTCGGTTCTCCTTTTGTGGCCACGGCGGTCTCTTCATTGTCAAGTCCGGGCTTTTGGTTCTTGCTTACTTCGCCAGTAATCTCCGCATCTTGGTCGACCTTAGCTGCACTTTTCACATCCTTCTTCCGAATTGCTTTGCCAAAGATTACTGCCGATAGCTGTTCGTACACAGGTATGCCGAGCTTCAGGAAGCAAACGTAAAACAGTAGTGACTCAAGCCAAGCACCTAGGGCCACCGCAAGGCCCATACCAATCGCAACGATCCACAGCTGGAACTGAACGTGCTCGCCTGCATCTCGAGCTTCAAGTAAACGCAGTACAGTGTATAGGACGATCTGAGGCATAAAATTCGTAATCGCTGTGACTATCTGCAGCGACCATTGAGCGGCGAACGCACCCTTATGCGACCAGAAAATCTGTTTCCATAATTTGTCTTTTTTGCCAACGGCCTCGAAGCGGCGGTGGAGGGTTTGGGCCCTCATACCATAATTGACCACAGGCAAGTCATCGTGAGTGAGCTTTCTGTTCCTCGCGGCCCAGGCCAGCACAGGAGCTGGCCACGAGAATGTGAAGCGCGAAGCGAGTGATACAGTGTACTCTCGGTCAACGACTTTGCCATTTTTGAAGAGCTCAGGACGACGAGGGAGTGAGACACTAGCGAAGACCAACACGATGCCGAGCACCAGTTGAGTGATTGATAGAGCAGCATGTGTTTTGATCGGTTCTGGAAACCCACCTTCGAGGTATAGTAGCAAGTTCTCGACGGCGATGGCGAGAGTCAACACGAGCGAGGAAAGTGCATTCCATGCACCGAGGCGGCAACGCTCGAGCGATGAGGGAGTGAAGTATATTGTGCAGGTTTGGACCAATAGAATAATCTGTAACACAATAAGCTTATGAGACACACGCGGAATCATTTCAACAAACCCAGCAAGCAAATTGAAGCCACTGTTGTATTATCAGGAGCCGGAAATCAGCTGTTTCTGGTCTTGCGAGAGTCAAAGCTGCCGAAGCAGCTGCGAGTGCAGATGCTGCGAAGCTGTCGAGGACCAAAAGTAGCCTTGTAGTTACATCGGAGAACGCTTCTTGCGAGTCTTCGGTAGCGATGCCATCCTCGTCCTCGTACTTCTCAGTAAGAGCTTCGTATCCTCGCTTTGCTGACGATCGCAGTCGAGCTGCATTCGAGGCATGAGGCACCGAGGCAAGTGCGATCGCGGCAAGAGACGCGATGGAAATCGCAAAGGATCTGCTGGACGCGTCCATAGTAGAAGGGGAAGATTAACGGGTCAACGTAGCATCCATTGAATCTGACGAAATTCCCCCCCACAAAGACGACCTTGTCGCAGGGCCTGAACTTAGACCAGGTTAAAGGCTCGAAAATATGATCCTTCTTTGATACGATAATCAATCGAGCAAACAATACGAGGAGTTTTCTAGTGACACAAGTTTTATTTTTCGAAGATGACGCTGGTGGCGATTCGTACCTACTTTCACTCGGTCATGTCGAATGTGGATTGGCGCCCATTAACGCCATTGAACCGCTCTGTGTGTGATACGAGAAGACGCTATGAGTGCAAATGCAAATTTCAATCTCGTGGAGTGAAAAGCGCAACGATGGCACATCTTCTTGGGGAGCTGCAAACGTACTCGGACGAAGCTGTCATGAGGTTCGAGCGGTGACTGGCTGCGGGTCCAGCAAAGCTCCACGATCGAATGGTTCAGGGTCATCATTGGCTGTACCGTGCAGAAGGGGTGCATGAGGTCGACATGCTTGGTATTGCTCGCATCTGACTTACTTGTGCATGATATGCCTAGAAGCCGGTAACGTAGCAGTCGTGTCCCCCAAGAATCGCAGAATGCATAGGATGAAGCACGGTGAGCACTTTCCACTGACTCTCTGGGAGGCGTCGGATGTAAACTGTCTCGCCGATCGGAAGACATGGCACACGGCGTGTGGGGAGATGCACGAAGAGCTGGAAATGAAGGCACGGTTGAACTTGAAGCAGTGTTTTATACACCTGCTCTCGATTGGGTATCATCCTTCCCTGTCACCAAACCTTCAGCCTATATGCAACAACCTCATCTGCCCACATCTAATGTGCTTGGCATAGACCTTGAGTCATCCTTAGCGCCAAATTCGCCAACGTACAAGATTGCTCAAAACGCTCAAAACAGGCGCATCTAGACCTGTGCTCTAAACGGCTCATAAGCTGTCCGCCGTTGCGCAGACTGAGCGCCACCGCCCATGTTGGTGAGAGGCACTGCTTGCCCTCCCTGAGGACCTAAATACGGACTACCGACCCGTTCATAGGTGTATGGTGTCTTTTCGGCTCGTGTTCTGCGTGCATCTTTGCCGCCCGGATTGTACGGACTTCTGTAGACAATGTAAGCACTTGGAAATATGGCGGTTAGCAACAAACATACCTTCCAGTGCAACAGCACACGGACAAAAGCCAGAAGAATCCGGCTCCCACCGCGAAAGCCGTGCCGACCCAAGTGGTGATATAGCCCTTATTTCCAAACGACGTGTGAATGCCATACTCATCCTCAAGCTCCTTATTCAGGACAGTCTTCAAAGTGGCAAACAAAGCAGTCGCAATGATAGATCCAACAAGCAAGAAGACGCCGCTGGCTGCTGCAAAGAAGGTCGTGGCGAGACTGCCCCATCTCGAGAAGATAGCGGAAATGCCGACTAATACCGTAGCAGCTGTTGCCGCAAGAGCCACAAGATAGACGATCGACATCGCCTTGCTCACTTTCTCATAGGTGCTGAGGCCAGTCCTGAGGTCGCTGGGCAGAAGGTCCTTGACGGGCAAGCCAGTGGTATTTGAGTCCAAGCCCCAGATTGTCACCGGATCAAACCAGAAGATCGCTTTCGGCGAACTGCAATTCGCGTATGTGTCATCTCCGTTCCATCCACAGTAGCCTCGCAGATAGATGGTGTAGTAATCCTTCATATCAAGTTGCTGTTTCGCCGCCTGAAGTGCGCCTCCTAACACTGTTAAGTTTGAACCCGTCGTCCCTCCCGCTAAATTGGCCGATACCGCTGTTGTGAAATTCGTAAGATCGAGCTGCAGTCTTGTCAGTCTTATTCCCGTCCCAGGCTTGCCGCTACACACCTTTGCAAAGTACAGATCATCGAGCGTACTGTTGCCATCGAAAGACCCGCCCAAGAACACTAGTATTATGCATACTAGCGCCGCAATCGTGAGTGCGAAAGGCGTAAATATAAAGGCTACACGGCCGGCGTTGACCATCTTGAGGGCTGGAAGTAGTGGCGGCTGATGTCCGAGCGTCGTGCTCCAAGAAGGCTGACTGTTTCGAATTCGGTGCAGGACGGCGATATATGTGCTTGTTGTTGGATAGTATGTACAAAGGCACCCGCCGTTGAGTGGTGTAGAGGGCAGTAGAAAGCGCAGGAAACAAACAAACTTAGGTAAAGAGGTACAGGATGATAGATTGAATGGCAAGTCAGCACTAAGACACGACTTTTAGGTGGAAGCCCAGACTGCGGGAAGCTGATCAGCCTATTTTGGGTTTGGCGATGAGATGTTGTGGGGTGCGTTTCGTGCAGGGTAGAAACTTGTGGACCTGATTCGGATGCTAAACGAGTGGGCGGCCTTGCTCTGAGACGTTTCAAGCTCCAACGGAGTAACACTTAGGAATCGCCAGGTTAGGGATGCCGTGGTATTGAAAAGGAACAGATTATCCAGAGTTGGACGATCGTGATGTGAAGGTCGATCACCTTGTCGCTATGAGTGACACGCAGTACATGTCCCGTCGCCATCGAAAGTGGCTCAGAGGCTGCGACAGCTGCTCGACCCTGGGCCCTGTGCAGCCTGAACGACAGACTTTGTCCTTTGGCAGCGTGTGATAGGTCACTTACCGGAGAAAAGATGTGGCGGTTGAGAAATGTCTGCGGCTGAGCTGCAAGAAGGCCAAGTGTGGAGCGTCAGGGATGCTAGTGTGCAAGGTTTCGAGGGTTGAGTGGCTTGGCTTCTTTGGGCTTAAGACGCTAACTTGTCATTGCTCCGATGTGCTATACTTGTCAGCACTACCGTCCATCGGGCATAGTATGAGCAGATGAACGTGCGTCGATCCTGGTCAACACAGCCTTGACCACCAGACGCTGTTATGTTTGAATAGCGCGACAAGCAACGCGAGGCTTTCAGTGTGATATTGATTTGCTAAGCTAGTGGTGATATGCTCTTTGGAAGATGTACATACAATATGCTACATGCACAGTCGTACTGACCGCGGCTTGCCCTTGACAATGAGACTTTATACTTTAGTCTCACAGTGCCTCAATGCTTTTCAGAAGCGCATTTAGGCCTCCCGAACTCTGCTCAGCTTTGTCCTCCCTCAGGAGAGCAGCAAGATCGCTAAGTATTCCAAGTGGAGTGTCTCGGTCATGTTCGATGTTGTCGTCTTGTTTTGACTTCAGCTTCTGACTGATTCGGCTGGTATGCTCCCACTCGCGAGCAGCCTCTTCAGCTCTATCGATGACACCCTTGGCAATGCCACACATACTTGCGCAGTGCATACCGAAGCTGCCCTCCGCAACACCATCTTCCAGCTTGTACATGAATGTGACGCGCCGCTCCTCATCATCAACGAGGATTTGCATGCGTTTCGACACGATCTGCGGATGGTGGTTGAACTCCACGCTAAGCGAGTGGTAATGGGTCGCGAAATACCCTAGACAGCCAATGTGACTCGCCAGGTGGTGTAGGACTGCTTGCGCGACCGCAACTCCATCATGGCTCGAGGTGCCTCGTCCAAGCTCATCAAGGATGACTAGTGACCGAGGCGAAGCTTCCGTAAGGATTTTCTTGGTCTCTGCCAGCTCAACGAAGAAGGTCGATTGAGCAGCAAAGATGTGGTCTTGTGCACCGAGACGTGACATGATGCGATCAACTGGCGTAAGTCGAGCGCTCTTGCAAGGTACGTAGCATCCGATTTGTGCTAGAATCACAGCCACGCAGGTCATGCGGAGCACAGTGGACTTGCCGGCTGCGTTCGCGCCTGTAAGCAACGTAATGTTAGCAGTATCACCACCAAGCTCGATGTCGTTTGGAATGAAGTTGTCGACCTTATCGAGGAGGCAGGGATGTCGCAAATCTTTGAAATCCATAACGGATCTTTCTTCATCCACAAATTGTGGTCGGCAGGCTGGCTGTCCCATACTTGCACTAGCCTTGGCAAGAGAGATCAGACAATCCAATTGAGCCACGAGCTTGACTGCAGCCAGCCAAATCTCGTAGTTCTCGTCGAATCGAGCATAGAACCGGCCTGCCACTTCCTTAACGATCTGTGAGTGTGTTTCTTGCGCCTCTTGCAGTCTCCGCACAAGAGCCCTAAGCTCAGGGAAGTAATAGCGCTTTACTGCTTGTGTTGCTGACATCTGATTCCAGTCTGAAGGTACTTTCTTCGCGACCTTTACAGGCACTTCCAGCTGCATGATCTCTTTGCCGTTGTCCCGAAAGCACACGGCACTAGACCCGAGCTCCTTACGCCACGTTCGAAGAAGTTGGTCTAGCTCTTCGCGGATTGACTCGATGTAGTCCTGAGACTCGTCAAAGTCTTCCTCGATGCCACGTTCCGGTACGAGAATGCCAGCTTCTTTTGCCTTCTGTCGATCGAAAGCCTTCTTCCAGTACTCAAGCCGAGACTCCAGGTCGGGCACTGCTGCAATGAGCTGACCAATCACCCCTTGACCATCGGACTTCTTGCCTTGCCCTTCCCTGAGCAGTGACATGGTGTAGTCGATTTGTTCGAAGCCTTCAAGAACGCGAAGGAACTCGGGCGCGCGACAAGTCCCAGCATGAACCCTCGAGATCAGTCTCTCAAGGTCAGGCATCTTCCCCATTTGGACTGTGAACCTATCACGGGTCTTGGGATCGGCATTTAGTGAGTCGACAGCGTCCAGGCGTGCATTAATTTTCTGGGTATCAAGTAATGGGTGGCATACCCACTGTTTGAGCATTCGCTTTCCGAAAGGTGTGACGCATCGATTGAGGAGTTCGAAGAGTGTGCCATCTGCTCCTCCATCGAAGGAATTGGCGAATATCTCGAGATTGATGAGCGTTTGCCCATCCAGGACCAAGCTACTAGCCTTCCGGATCGGGTCATACGCCTCAAACTTGCCCATTGTGACCAGGTTGCGCTCGATCATCAGCGTCCGCAGATACTGGATCAAAGCACCGAGGGCAGACATGAGCAGCTCTTGGTCTTTAGACTGTTCAAGGACCTTCGGCCATTTGTCGGGGAAGTACTCGCTTGCCTCAATCTCCTTGGCAGTGATATGACCTTCCCAGAACTCCTTGCCCGGCTTGAGGTAGTTCCAGATCGTAGTTGGCCCGGTGTTGTTCTTCAGGATGCGCAGCGTCTTGATTGATAGTCCTCCCTTTTCGAGCAACAGCTCGCGAGGCCGTGTTTGAGCCACAAAAGTCTCGAAGCGTGTCAGACCGTCGTCGTCCCCGAATTCAGTAACATGGAACTGCCCCGTGGCAGTGTCAACAAAAGCGATGCCGAAGGCTGGCTTCTCGTCCTTTTCGGATTCCTTGATGGCCACACACCAAGTCGACATGTCGTCCTGCAGCATTGCACCGTCGACTAAGGTGCCTGCCGTCAATACACAAGCGAGCTCGCGTTTGATAATCGAATCTTTCTTTGTCTGTTTGTTTTTTGACTTCTCGTCCTTCTCGTCCCTTTCTCTCATATCCTTGCCCAATGCCGTCTCCCGCTGATCAACGCGAGCGATCTTGAAGCCTTTGGCCACAAACTGCGTTGCCCACATCTCCAGGCTCGACTCAGGCACGCCGACCATGCGCATATTCACCCGGTCTGTCAACTTGAGATCGAAGAGCTGGTGACCGATGGTGGCATCTTTCTCATAGAGTTCATAAAATTTGCCTTTCTTGAAGAAAACAATCGTGTCCCAGAACTTCTGTTTGATCTCCCAGTACTGCTTCTCGAAGGCCGTGAAGTGGTCCCAAGCCAGTGGAGGAATATACAGTGTCCGCGGGTCGTAATCTGGGTGACCTTTGGGATGTCGGTCAATGTCTCGTTCTTCATCGAGCCATGGGTATCTCTTCTCGGGCTCAATTGTATGTGGCTTCTGCTTCTTTCCAAGAGCGCCTTGCCTCTTCGACTGTATGTTCGCGGATCGTGGCTGCAATGGCTGAGGGTTTTCAGGGTCAAATGTCCACTGAGTTGCGGTAGAAGAGGCATCTGGCACGTTCAGGTCCATTTTCCTTCTTGACAGTAGCTTCTGGTCTTCAACGCCTGGTGAAAGAGAACGTTTCCGTGATGGCGGTTTCGACGACCTCTTCCGCTTGGTCGGCTTGACATCTTCATCAGAGTCGTCCGGTGCCACGAAATCGTCAACTTCTAGGGAGGTTAGCCTGTGCACGAGTGCTAGGATACTCATGCTCGCCTTCTTCAACGTCATTTTCCTGTTCGTATACGTCCTCGTCTGCACTCTCAGATATTCTCCGTCGCTTTACGGGAGGTTGCTGCCGGGCTGGTTTCGATTTGAAGATCTCGTCATTGTCGGTACCTTCACTATCGGAGTCTACATAGTTGATCTTCTTGCTCTTAGCCTGCGCGAGAGTCAGAACTGGTATTAGCAGAGACGGTGTCAGCCTACTCTTCTCGATGGGGTTCCAGGACCGTCTATAGGCTGTACCTCTTGAGTCTGCCTCTTGTCAGCACAGTCAGGTGAGGGCAGAGCCTGGCTGCAATGGGAACTGGCCTTGGTGTCTTCGAGGTCTTCTGGCACAGGTGCATCGCTGCTGGGCACCGGCGTCAAAGATATCGTTGAGGTCGTTGCAGAGAAATTTGGCCTGCTAGCTAAGGGCTTTCTGGGACTCGTCCGTTCTGGCAGTTTCACAGTGCTGGCAGTACTCGGAGTCTTGTTGAAAAACGATTGGATGTTCTTTTGCCCGGATGCCGAGCTAGCCTTCTTCAGTGTCGTTGGTGTAGAAGCAGCTGGTGTGGACGACTTTCTCGCCATTGTAGAAGCGAATGATAGATGCCACAAACCAGACCGAGCTTCTTACAAACTTCTGTAGAGAAAGAGGCACTTGGGGGACATTATTCGATCTCAGTTTCCTAAACAGGAAATGACGTTCGTGAAGCGCGTCTCGAACGCGTCCCCATTTTCACGTGTGTGGAACGTGTATGACCCACTCCGTCTTGGTAGAAGGAACTTGAAGGGCATTCGAGCAGTCTAGTCTTCTACGGGTGTCTATCGTGATCATAACCACCTAAACTTGGAGTTGGTCGAACCAATGAATATGAACAGCAGGTTGAGTAAGTCGCATCGGAAGGCCATTGAGGAAGGTAAGCTGGTGGAGAGTATCAATGCTTTAGACACAGGCACTTTCGCTGCACAGTTGTGCGACACGACCACAGTCTCAGAAGCAGAAAAGAAGTTCAAAGAGAAGACAGGGAAATGCCTTGAACTCAGCTTGTTGTCTGCAGATGCGCTGAAAAGAGATTGCAAAAACGTGCTTGAAGCCTGTTTTGATTTGGTTGAGGAGAGCAGTGCAGACGATTACAAGGCATCCGATATCAGATGGTCCTCTGCAAAAAAGCGCAAAGAGATGTTGCTTCCTGACATGAAGTATCTCGTTGTACACCAACGTTCAGGTTCCGAAGACCGCACTGCCCCTGGTACTAGCATTTGTGCCTTTGTCTCCTTCATGATCACATATGAGGATGGTTACGAGGTGATCTATGTGTATGAAATCCATCTTGAACGGCACTTGCGAGGTCAAGGCGTTGGTACCGTGCTAATGCAAATGGTCGAGAGTGTTGGTCGGAACGCCTGGGTCGAGAAGTGCATGCTTACTGTCTTCAAGGCCAACCAAAAGGCGCTCAAGTGGTACGAGCACTGCGGCTATCAGATCGACGACTTTAGTCCGGGCCCGCGTGTCCTTCGCAATGGCACTATCAAAGAGCCCACCTATCTGATATTGTCTAAATCGCTGAAGACTGTGTTGGAGCCACAGTCCTGTGCAGCAGCTCAGCGTGCCAGCTGAAGCTGCACACGGCCCCGAAACCGAGGGCAGTGCACTCTTCGTCAACATTTCTTGATGCAGCATCAAATTTGCCGAGCCTCCTTGCCCTTCATTGCAGGGCGCAGCATTTCCCATTCGTCTCGCAGCACAGCGAAGAGGCTATCGCCAACCAACATACTTAGACCCAGACTCCAGACCAAAGTGATGGCATAGAAGAAGTTCGCATTCCCGGATCCAGCATATATCCAGATGTGGTAAAATGCTGGACTGAGCAGGGTGGAGTATAGCAGAACGGAAGCGGCAACAAAAGTGTATCTGGTCACTGTTCTTATTAGCAAGCTTGCCAGGAGAAAGAGCTTCGAGCTTACATGGCATAATGTGCTTGTACAATGGCAGCACTCCGAGAAATAGAGCAACATCTGAAGTGCTTGGATAGGGCTTGAAGATTGTGATCAGCCCAAGCAGAGCAATTATGACGAAGAGTGGTTGGTTCGGCAAGCGGACAGTCAGTGCGCCCACATATCCAATAAGATGGATCCAGAATACCCCAAGGAAGAAGTTCCTGAAAGGGTCGAATATTTCAATGAAGAAGTACCACCATAGACCCATGTTGGGCGTCAGATCCGTGAAGGTTATCTGTGCACCATAGCAAGATACAATGAAGTCTTTGAAATCGGCAACTAAAACAGCGGACGACAACAAGAGGACGGTCATCGTTCCACTGTACACTCCGAGCAACGACCCGACCGTCGTGAGTCGTAGTTGGATTGGTTTCGATTGTGCCCATTGCAGCATCAGTGGCGGCAGGAGTAACGCTGGATAGAGAGATAGGTAGCTGCCGCATGCAATTGCGAACATTGCTCCGAAAGCATTGCCGCTGCAAGCACTAGCGACAGCCTGGAGTATAGCCGCATTTGTGAAGGTCGTCGTTGAGGCTCCTAAGCAGGAAATGATGGAGAAAGGATTGAAGAGATAAGCAAGAGCTAGCTGACTGCCATCGAGCTTGCTGAACCTTGGCGACGGTAACCTTAATTTCTGAGCAATGGTAAGGAGATTGTATGCGTTGAGCAAGTCCAAACAGGTGAAGACAACAGCTGGGGGCAGTAGCTCGAAGATGACGAGTAGCAAAGGTGCTTGATGATAGACTCCTCCATCGTAAGGTGAGACTCCGCGCTCGAACAAGAACAGTCCTTCAAGCAGGCGCTTGTAACTAGACACTGGAGTCGCGATCTCGACTCTTTCCGAGAGTACTGAGACTGTTTCTGGCAGGAAGATCAGAACACCGAGTCTGAGGATTGCAGCACCCACGAATATCACAGCAGTCTTCGCATCGATTCTCATCTTGGCAAAACGAGTTGTTACCGAACAGTCCACATATTCGAAATCCTGGAAATCTCGTCTCGCCTGAACCTGTTCCTAGTATGTAAGACCGCAAAAACAACGATCTTGTACACTCAAGATGCTTCCGACTATCGGTACAGGAGATCTTGATTGATTCCAGTCGAGTATGCGTGGGCTACAGTGTAAAATACTACCACCGTAAGTCCTTGTTGACATCAAGGGACACTTGTCACAATATGTTCACGTGACTCTCTTTCAGCTCGGCAACATCTAACCCGAAATGGCGAGAACGAATCGTGCATGCTGCGGAACAATAATTTTTCTAGCCGTGTCAGACTCGCAGCATTCAATATCCAGAAGAATTACCCAACCATCTGCAGTCATTCAGCGCTGTCATGGCGAAACAGAAGAAGAAAGGCCAAGCCGGTCAGGCTAAGAATTATATCACAAGGACACAAGCAGTGCGAAAGCTTCAAATATCCTTACCAGACTTTCGACGACTATGCATCTTCAAAGGCATCTACCCGAGAGAACCTCGAAACATTAAGAAGGCGAACAAGTCAGCAACACACTCGACAACTTTCTACTACACTAAAGATATACAGTACTTGCTGCATGAGCCCTTGTTAGCCAAGTTTCGGGAGCAAAAAGCGCTCCAGAAGAAAATCGCAAAGTCGCTTGGCCGCAACGAGTTGCAGGATGCTGTCCGTCTGGAGAGAAATGGCATGCCAAAGATCAAATTAGATCACCTGGTACGTGAGAGATATCCGACATTCATTGATGCGCTGAGGGATCTGGACGATGCGCTTTCGTTACTTTTCCTCTTTGCGAACCTTCCTTCGACCGAGACAGTGCCACCGAAAGTGATCGCGCGATGTCATAGGCTATGCCACGAGTTCGAGCACTACCTGATTACGACCAACTCGTTGAAGAAGTCTTTTCTATCCATCAAGGGAATATACTATCAGGCAACCATACAGGGACAAGACATCATGTGGCTCGTACCATACAGATTCGTGCAAAGAGTGACACAGGATGTGGACTACCGCATAATGGGCACTTTTGTTGAGTTCTACTGCACACTGCTCGGCTTTGTCAATTACAAACTTTATAGCTCTATTGGGCTCGTATACCCGCCGAGGTTCGATACAGCAAGCGACGAGCGAGGCGCTGAACTTGCTGCGTTCACGCTTGAAGGACGGAACGTGGCAGACAACGCAATCGAGAACGGCCATGCAACCAAACAGCTTACCAACGGACACGCACAAGATCAGAATTCGGCTGACGTACAGGCCACAATCGACAGAATTGCCCAAGCAGGGGATAACGAAGCGTCAGAACAGGTGCAAGAGGAACCAACAGAAGATGTTGGGAACGATGGCGACGTCGACAAATTCGAGGTAGCAGCACCGGAAGGCGATGAGCTGCCGCAGCCACAAGCAAGCAGTAACGAGGCAGCAGCGTTATTTTCCAATCTCACCTTCTTCATCTCAAGAGAAGCGCCGAGACACCCAGTCGAATTTTTATTAAGAGCATTTGGTTGTAAGCGGATTGGTTGGGACAGGGTGCTCGGTGAAGGAGCTTTCACCTTTGACGAAGCCGATCCCAAGATTACACATCAGGTCGTCGACAAGCCCGTACCAGCGGTCACAAACGGTGAACAGTCCACCGCAAAACCCGGCTACATCGTGGCAGGCAGGATATACGTTCAGCCCCAATGGATCTGGGACTGTGCCAATGAGGCGAAATTGCTCAGGACAGATGTCTATGCACCAGGAGCGACTTTGCCACCCCATTTGAGTCCGTGGATGAGGCCGGTCAAGGGCCAGTACGATCCACGTGCCACGCTTGAGGAGCAGCAGCTAGAAGGTGAGGAGGATGAGCTGAGCGAAGAGGAAGCCCAAGAGTTACTCGAAAACGCTGAACCAGATGTGTCAGATGACGAGGAGGACGTGATTGACGCCGCAGAAGGTATGACTGTTGACATGGCAGACGGCTCGGATGAAGTGGAGGAGGAGGAGGATAATGTGGATGACACGTTCGGTGGGTTCGATGCGGAGCCTGATGCGGAGTCCGCCAACGAGGAGGACGATCACCAAGTCGAGCTCGCTGCCGAGGCGGCTGGTAAGTCACTCTCTAGGAAGACGTCTCAAAAGAGCTCCAAAGACAAGCGGAAACAGGAGCGCCTAACGAAGCAGAAGAAAGAAGATGAGGAGGTAGAGAGACAAAAGATGATGATGAGCAACAAGAAGAGGAAGCTGTATGAAAAGATGCAGCACGGTAACAAGATCAAGGACGCCGAAGCCGAGAAGCTACGCTCAAAGAGACGAAAGATTGAGCAGAAGCAGAAGCGTTGACGCATTTCGCGATGCACAGCAAGGCTTGTTATGAGCCCCAACACCCAGGACGCATGTAGTAATGAAGGATATATGGACGCCCTGATGGCATCGTCCCGCCCCAGATCTCTCGAGTTTTTGCTCCCCGTAATGAAAAGTACTTATTGTGAGTTGCTACGCAGACGGCTTGGATGGCTGGTGGTATGCCAGACTATGATCGGCACTACGTCTGCGCACGAGTGCCTTGCTTGTAGGCTACAGAAGCGGCAGTTTTCGCACGCCGTATACGACGATCGTCACCCGTGGCAGCTCCGAAAGTTAGCTTGGAAGCTGCTTCCCAGCAGAGACCTCAACGAGGTACTCTGCACGCGATCACGCTTTGTCCTCCTCTCACGCCCCTCTCAACCTCTCTCAGCCTTGCAGCTAAACATGCTGCGACTGACGAGACCGCTGAGCATCGCCGCTCGGCGGCAGCTCGCGTCTAGGCCATTGGCGACACAGGTTCGTAAAATTTCCCCTGCTTGATGTCCAGCAACTGACAGCATGTCAGATCAGGGGATATGCTGATCGCAATGACTCGATGCTGAGCTCTGATCCATCATTCAAGCCGGATGTCCCTCAACAAGGCGTGAAGCCAGCTGTGCCTGTACTGCCGCCTCAGCCAACTCCAGCTACGCCCGCGTCGACAACAACGATTCCTCCAGCAAACATTCCAAAAGAGCCCCCGCCACCTCCAACGACCTCGAGTGCATCAGCAACTTCAGGCTCATCTGCATCTCCACCACCTCCACCCCCGCCTACACCACAATCTCCCCCGAGGCCAAAACGGTTTCGACGCTTGCGACGACTCTTTTACTTGACACTTCTGGCAGCGCTGGGCTACGGCGGAGCTCTGTTTTACGCGCTGAGAAGTGACAACTTCCATGACTTCTTTACAGAATACATCCCCTTCGGTGAGGATGCGATCACCTTCTTCGAAGAACGAGCCTTTCACAAGAGGTTCCCAAACGCAAAGTCCAACGCCTACAGGACGCAGCAAAGAGCTCTACCAGAGGACAAGAAAGTGACGATATCTCCTAGGGCAGGACTTACATCAAGAGAAGTCGATGAGTCGAAAGGTGCGGATGTGTCACAGAAGGGCAAGCACATGAGCGCTATGGAAGACCACAAGGGCACAAAGGATGAGACGAAGCAGCAACCGGATGACACATCCGTGAAAGCTAAGTCAGCAGCTGTCGAATCAGCTAAGAAGGGTGGCCCTGCGAGCAAGGCTTCACCGAAGGAGTCACAGCCTGCTGCAGCACCTGGCCCTCCCTCGCCGGCTGCCCCAAGTCCCAAGTCAGACCCTCGGCCACCGGCCATCGCCCCAGTAACCGCCATCTCAACTGTGAACGTGCCAAATGGAGACGAGCCAGTTGTGCAAGAACTTGTCAAGATCGTCAACGATCTGATCACGGTAGTCAACTCAGACAACGCAGAGACTACCAATAAGTACTCTGCTCCATTACAAAAGGCAAAGGACGCCACTGTGGCGGCGGCCAGTCACGTTAGTGCCTTGAGGGACGCGGAGCGCGCCGCAGCAGAGGAGAGGATAAAAGAAGCCCACAAGGAATTTGATGAGGGCGCCAAAAGACTGCTCGAAAGGATAGAAACTGCTCAACGAGAGGACGATGTGAAGTACCGTGAAGAGTTCGAAGCTGAGCGAGCCAAGATTGCACAGCAATATGAGAGCAGGTTAAAGGCCGAGGTCGAAAAGACGCAGCAAGTGTGGGAGCAAAAGATGAAGAACCAGCTGTCAGAGCAAGGCCTCAAGATGAAGCAGAAACTCATCGAGGACATTCAAGGGCTCGTCGAAGCTGAGCGAGAAGGTCGCCTATCTAAATTAACCGACATGGGCGGCAATGTCGACAAGCTGACACAACTAACCACCAACTGGAACGGCGTAATCGAGGCCAACCTTGCTACACAAAAGTTGCAAGTAGCTGTCGATGCAGTCAGGTCGGCGCTCGATGATGCAAATACTTCACACAAGCCCACCCCGTTCGTGCGAGAGATGGCTGCTCTCAAACTTGTGGCAAACAATGACTCTGTCGTCGACGCTGCTGTAGCTTCGATCAACCCTTCAGCATATCAGAAAGGCATCCCCAGCTCAGCGCAGCTCATTGACCGATTCCGAAGAGTTGCGAACGAAGTCCGAAAAGCATCGCTACTGCCTGAAAACGCTGGCGTAGCTTCGCACGCTGCCTCGTTCATGCTGTCGAAAGTGATGTTCAAGAAGCAAGGTGTGCCCGAGGGCAATGACGTCGAGAGCATTTTGACGAGAACAGAAACGTTGCTTGAGGAAGGTGATCTGGACAATGCCGCTAGAGAAATGAACGATCTCAAGGGCTGGGCTGGCGTTCTGAGTAAGGATTGGATGAATGATGCTAGAAAAGTGCTAGAGGTTAAACAGGCGTTGGATGTGATTGAAACCGAGGCTCGACTGCAGTGTCTACGCGTGGAGTAGAGTCATGCAGGCACTTACAAGCGATCGAGGATCGCCCGGTGGACAACTGGTACTTCGAAGCACCGCAGCATGTACATTTTGTGCAACTACCATGTATTGACTTTCTTAACCAACGTTTCCCCTGTTTCGGAAACGGTGGCTGTCCGCTTAGCAGGCCAAAGTGCTTCGTAGTTCTCAGCACCCACGACTAGAAAGCACAATCTGACATCACGATATCGCAATGGGGTCATAGTTGACAACAATGGCGCATTGCCCTCCTGCGGCCTGATCGTCTCCGCGGTAATGGAGACCGTACTAGTAGTAGATCTGCATCCATCCGAGATCCTAGCCCCATCTCAAAGCCCGAAACATAGAGGTCACATCCTTGCTTGGTCCGCCCAACCAATCACAAAGCCCACGGCCCCATCTCCCGCTAGCGATCACCACGCACCACGATCGTTCCTGCCAGGCACAAACACTCAGGTTTCGATCCCACTACTGCAGGCACTTTCGATGGACAACCCAACCCCTTGCAGGCCCCCGTCCGCGCGCGTACCGTTGTTCGTTTCGTGTCCTAGCGTAGCGCGCAGGTCTTCCCGGAACGTGAATGAGCGCGTCATGACTGCAGCACTACGTCGACGATGTACGCTGGGCTTCTTTGTTTGTCGGGCTACGACGTCAGCACTACATCACCTCACCTCGGTGCGGTGTGGTGTGGTGTGGTGAGTCTGTGTGTTGGACGAGCAACCGTGGCGCGAGGGCAGGGTATATAAGACCGCGCTGATTCCAGCTTGACAAGCATAATCTTGCACAACATCATAACCACTTACGTCTATCACATCAAAACAAAGAACTACATAACACTTCACACTTCTACATTACCTACAGAATCACCATGTCTGACTACAAGCCCACAGGTAGGTACATCCCTTCCATCACCCCAAGCATCTGACTGACCAACCACCACAGAACACGACGGCCTCCGAAAGGACGGTCAGCCAGACGGACGTGTCGGAACCGGCCAGTTCGCACAGGGCAAGGTCGACCCCGTTGAGGCCGGCAAGGAAGGTGGTGTGACCGGCGGGTCTGCTGGTGGTCAAGCCAGTGGAGGCAGCCACGATAGCAGCGGCAAGGGCCAGTTCGCTGGTGGGAAGGTTGACCCTGTTGAGGCTGGGAAGAAGGGTGGCCAGTCATCTTAGAGGATTTACATCTAGTCAATGGGCATGTGGATTTGAGTGCTGGACAGCTTAGCACGAGGATAGAAGATATTGAAGAACGTATAGTCAGTATAAACCAGTAATTAATACTGCTTGGTTCAATTCGTGCGCTGGCCTTATTTCGCTTGAACGTGAACATTCTTCCCGAAAAACAAACTTTTACAATCTCAAGCAGAATGAGATCTCCTACATCAAAATTGTTTCAACGCCGCACGGGACTCCAAGGCGTGTGTGTGACTGTGGAGAACCTTCCTCGAGGTTCCTGTTTTCTACAACGATAGCAGCTTTCTCTACTCCTTGTTCTAGTATCACTCGTTCTTTGTGTCGTTCCCCTACGTCTCTTAGCAGCAGAGGAAGAATATCAACTGCTTGCTCAAGCATTTTGAATTGAGCTAATATACCTGGTGTTCTGATTATCAGAGTCGAAGTCTTGTGTATCTTGTGGCGACCTTTCTGATGGGCCCTTTGCTCACATTGTCTATATGCTGCGCTCTCCAGTCTGGGGGCCACTTCTCTAGGAGCTCGTTGCACTTCTTTACATGATCTCTGCAGCCGCCGTCCCTCTACTCTTGGGGCAACGCTGAAGCAGCTCAACTCGGTATTTCGTAATTGTGTATTGGTGCACACTCACCTGCACCTCCTTGGGGCCTGTGTATGTGCTTGTTGAACTCCGTCAAATCATCGACAGGGGCTCCATCGTACTTGATCCTGTTGATGTAACGTTGCCCTTGAGGCAATCCTTAGATTGACCGTGTGTGACTCTTGTGCAACGGTAATTATAGACCTCAAGACCAGGTTTCGATGTAGGACTCCCAGTCTGGATATGAAAACCGGACTTGCTGTAGGTTGGGTAAAATCTGACGCAGCCCGCTTGCAGAAGATCTTGCCTGATGATCAGACAGTGAGAGTGAGAGATCTAAGTTTAGTGTCTTTAGTGATGGGGGCAAATTGGAATCCGGACATGTGTCGTGGTCTGAGATTTCGAGATGCTCAAGCTTCTCGAATTGCCGAAGATCCTCAATGGGCTGATCATCGCTTGTGTACCATATTGGGTTATGCACGAACCAAAGCGACAAGGAGCGCAGAGTCTTCTGACATGGTCTCAAGGCAACGGCGATAGTGGCGGGAGAGGCTAGTACGATGTCGTAGGGTGTATTTTCACTCCGATCACTGTAGTCGAGTCTCTCCAGATTTGGGCAGTGTTCCATGAGTGCTGTAAACTCGTCTTGGTCCATTCCCATCTCTGCGTAGATTGTGAGATCCTTTAGTTGGGTGTGATACAATACGCTCGCTTCTTCGGAGACCCAGACATGAATGGTAGTCTCGACATGTAGCTTTTCGATGTTGGGACAGAGCCGGAGCAACAAGTCCAAGGAGGTAGGTTCGTAAATCGCCGATGATCGTGAATCCCAGGTAAGACCCAGACGTCTACTATCGACAACACGTCTACCATTGACAACAGCCTTTGATATGTAGGTACCCAGCTCTGGAGAAGCCTTCAATGTTCTGGCGAGATCAAGGGCAGCCTTGAGATGGCCCGCATCGATGTCGGCGTAAAGGTGAGGTACGCATATTTGATAGAACTTTCTGGAGGCGACTGTCAAGCTGTGGAGAGTCTTCGTTCGATCTTGTCTTATAGTTTCTCGACACACTTCGGCACAGATTTGGTCGAGCACCTCGTCGGGCAGAGATGGGATAGGCATCTTTTCGATATCGCTGAGTTGCAGAATGTGCTGATAAGACGATGGTAGATACGTAAGTCGATGTTATAGTATGAACGAACAGAAGATACTTGTAGTCTGCGGAGGAATGTGTATATATAGCTAACCATGACTTGAGAAGAGCTTGGAGTGAAAGTGTCAGTGACATACGCTGTAAGATATACGTACAAGCTCCGTTTATAGCCGCACGTGTTTGTTCAAAGAGCTCTTGCCTATATTGACGAATTAACAATCGCTTATGCCGTGATGGCAAACGCCGAACCTCCACGCGTCACATTTGCTAAGCCTCAAATAATCGTCGGTCGTATCCCAGCAGCCTCAAAGGCTGGACATAGTAGCCTGGCCTCAGGTCGCCCAAATAGTAGAAGCAGCGTGACAGACCGAAGTTCCCTGAATCGCTTACGTGCCACCTGTGGTAGGAAACCGAGCACAGGGAGATGGATCGGGCACACCCAGAAGAGGCATAGTTCTCGCAAGGACACAGGCAACTTTTCGTCCATTACTGAAGGATGGTGAGGATGTTGGCAGCAAGACACTCAAGTTTCGTGAACTGTCGAAGGTCCCGAGTTGGTTCGTTGCCATACCATGCTGCTTGATTATCTTTCTCCAAGTAGCTGTGTTTATCAAAGTCGAGGCACAAGGATCGAAGTGTATTGCGACGACAGCTAAGAGCAGATAAGATTCCGGTTTCCGAGACTGGCACAATACCGTTGTACAGTCCCGAGGTTCTTAGGGCGTACTCGAAGTTTCCGAGGTTTGGACAAGCTCCCACGAGTTTCGTCAAGTCAGATCGAGCCATTTATGAGAATGGACATCTTCCGTGGTATCGCGTAGCCACAGGGGACGCTCAGGGGCAGTAGAGAGGTAGGTTGGCCATGTGGAGCGGAGACGCTTAAGACGACCATCTCACAGCCTGCTCGGGCATATACTTACAGGCTGTTGCGGTGTCGCCGCGAAATGTGAACATGAACGTGAGAAGCTGCGGCCGAAGTAGAATTGCAAGTTTTGTTTGGAGCTGCTCCTGATTGTTGGCAATGTTCCCATGCTCGATGACCAAATTACAATCACTGCACCAGCGATAGCAGACGAAGTCGCATACTTACCTACAGCACAGATGCTCACCCATGCTCGTCAATTCCCGTCTCCATTGTTCGTATACACGTTTCTTGTGGGATACCTACAATGTCTCCTGAATATCACACTTTCACTCACAGTATAACTGACCCACTTGATTCCTTCGACATACTCAGGCTCCTTCCCACGTTCAAGCCAGGTCAATAGCCTCCAGTACTTTGTTGTCCTTGTTGAACTCGCCCCCTCCGGCCTATTCACATACTTCTACCCACCATGAAAAACACCTGGACCTCAACGAGATTATCCCATGACATTAATACGGAAGAGTCTGTGGAAGTTGTCGAAGCCGTCAGCGGCAAGCGCGTTGTTGACAAAAGGTGGCTGTAGTTCCGAACGCTCTCTTCGATTATGATGAGAAAGTATGAGAAACAGCACTATGTTAGATTCGTGCCACCACGTGAGGCGCAAGATGAAAGGTCGCCGTTCTGTTTTTGAACTTTTGCTCGGATCGATGCTGTCGAGGTTTGAGGAAGTTTCTTCGTCAGGTATCGTGGCAAGGTATTGTTGTACACGACGCACTTGTACCAGCCCACAATTGAGGTATGGGGCTTGCCGCTGAAGACGGAAGGCTATGCCGCAGCATGAGCCCCTGATTGTAGGCCAGGACAGAAGAGAGTGCCAGATGCGTTGCAGAGGGTACAAAGGATCGGTATGCGCGACCATACTGGGTGCTGTCGAGGCAGGCACAAATGTTCATAGCATTGGATGCACAAAATATGTGATTCGAGCTTAGGGAGGTAGAGGTCCGAACCCTCGATGATCCTATCGTTTGCGCCGTCAATAGTACTTCATCGTTGATAGAAACCCATAGAGACTGCGTGGTGAATGTATCAGAGGTTTTAACCCTGCCACAAACGAGAGCCAGCGAGAGCAGTCAATAAGGCGGTTGAAGTCGGAGGGTGGCACCAGACACGATACCGTTGAAGTCTTCGAGGACAACTTGGGCGCTCTTCATACCCTGCCGTCCCCCGGTGCTGCAGCCAAGGTAGAAGGGATGGTTCATGGAGGAAATTAGAATTGCTCTGTCATCTTTTTCTCAACCACCAGTCCAGGATGCACCGATCGATAAGCGAAGTCCTCGACGACTTCCGATGACTTCAGGAATGGCTTGCCTGAGGCTTCATTGTGACCATTGTTCGCACGCCGTATCGTCGTAGCTGATGAGGTACAAAGATCACTATTCCGACCGAGTCCACGCTATGTATGAAAATGGTAGATTCGTGCCGTTTTGTATCAAACTCCAGTAAACTGACTTGAACATTCAACATGGATAGTTCGAAATTCTGTCACTGCTCAGCAAGACTTTGGACTTAGCTAAGGTTTGCAAGAGTTAGCATCGGGGGACAGTGAGCAGCATGTTGTAGATCGGTATCTGCAGAACATAGAGCGGCAGAGCCACGGAGCAGTCCGATTGCTAGGACGACGTGGCGATGGGTATTCTTTGCATGTTCATGTCGTCTCAAACCCATCGAATGTGTTGCAAGCGAGCGACTGTATTGAGCTTGAGCTGGGTTGGTACCTGAACTGAGTGACCGAAGCAAACGGCATGGTCCTGACATCGGTATTTGTATTAGCGAGCTCAAGCATATCTCGAGGATGATTTCCTGGGGGTAATCTCGAGGGGTAGGAGTCGAGTCAAGTACTATTCTGGTAACGCTACAGCAACCGAGCAGTATTAAGTCGTACACGCAACAAAGCGGTAGCATTGACTAAGATAGGTCGACTCGTGCGTAGAAAGACGCTGATCACCACTGCTCGGAACCAACAGACCGCGAACCACGATTCACTGGCATGGTGGAGAGAAACACAGTGAACTTGCCGTGCTGGCGGAAGATCATGTGTGCGGAGACCTCCGCGTCGGAGATAAGCAAAGCCCCTATGACGACATGCAGTGTGAATCAGTTCGAGTTCAGCCTGATTCCGCCAAAAATGATGCATGCACAGAGTGGTGAGCTACTCCTTGTGACTCGCAAGCTCAAGCAGTCTCCTGCAGTGTGGGGAGTGATCACCATCGGCGAGGGCGATAAACGCTGCAGCCAGCGACTGTCTTCTTCGAAATGCATAAATGCCATATGGTATATGAAGGATTCCACGTGGAGATGTTGAAGCCGGAAAGTGAAGGGAATAGCCTAGCGTGTGGCGCTTGGCCGAGCAGCCAACCCGTTGATATCAACCTACGCTGCGGTAGCAGCACCACTCCATAGAGCACAAGCGTTGCCAGTATCGGCGTAGTGCTCGAAGCAATCATATACCTTTCTCCCAGTCTGGGTAGGGGTCATTGAATAGGTGCCGCCAGAACCACCACCTGAGCAATATTAGAGAAACAATTATGCGTCAGTCTAGACGCTAACCTCACAGGACACTTACCAACCTCGGCTCACAGCGTTGATAGCGCAAACAATCTGAAGTGCCGCCACTACCGCTCGAACCTTTTCATTCTCCGATTTGAAGATCCACCGACGCGTTAGAAATGTCCATTCAGCGAAAGCTGCATACAGTAATCTCATTGCAAGGTTTGTGTCGAGAAGTGGTGCTGGTTGTCTCATCATGTCTTCATTCCTTCTTCATCTTTACTTCATCCCTTGCACCTCGTCAGGAAACTCTCATCGCTAACCCTCCATTGACGCGATGGACAAGCTCGAACGTATCCTGTCGAGGCCGGTGGCAAAACCGTATAGGTCCGACACTTTCAATTCGATCGATAAGCCTTACCTCAACGATGAAGGACATGTCGACTTTTTTGAGGGTGACATCGAAAACCCGACGAATTGGTCGACAGGACGACGGTGGTACATCACGGTTGTGGCCATCTCTCTTGTTTTGAATGCCACATTCGCGTCGTCTGCGCCCTCAGGCTGTCTTGAAGGCATCATAGAAGAGTTCGGTGTCGGCAGAATTGCCGCTGGTCTGGTCATCACATTGTTCCTGCTCGGCTACTGTTTCGGTCCATTGTTCTTTGCGCCACTATCCGAGTTCTTCGGTCGAAGGTGGATCTTCTACTTCACTTTCATCGGATACATTGTGTTCAACTTCCTCTGCGCATGGGCGCCAAACTTTGGCGCCCTGTTAGCTGGGCGGTTCATTACAGGAACTTTTGCTTCAGCGCCTCTCGCCAACTCACCGGGCGTCGTGGCTGATCTGTGGGGCCCGGTTGAACGAGGCAACGCCATGGCTCTTTTCGCTACGATCACGTTTGCTGGACCTGGTATCAGTCCTGCCATAGCAGGGTTTCTGCAGCTCACGATGAATTGGCATTGGACTTTCTATGTTCTGCTCTGGTTGGGTGGCATCACGCTTCCCTTCCTCTTCACGATGCCCGAGACACATCCCCCTACTGTCCTCACCAACAAAGCCCGACGGATCAGACGTCAGAAAATACCAGGCTACGAGAACGTCCAGTCACCGATGGAAGCTTCTGGCCAGTCGCTGGCAGAGATCTATAAGATCGCGTTGACGAGACCCTGGATTATCCTTTTTGACCCAATCTCGTTCCTTATTGCACTTTACATCACGACAACCTACACATTGTTATACATGCTGTTCACCATCTATCCGATCGTCTTTCGGGAACACCGAGGGTGGAACGCAGGCGTTTCGGAGCTACCACTGATCGGCAACGTCATAGGAGCCTGCATCGGCGCCGGTGTCGTCTTGCTGAACAGTCGTTCAATGGCTAAAAGGATAGAAAAAGGCGAAACGATACAGCCGGAAGATCGTCTAGTATTGGCCATGATCGGAGGTATTGGATTCTTCGTCACCATGTTCTGGTTCGGGTGGACCGCGAACTTCGACAGCATCCATTGGATCGTGCCGACAATTGCAGGCGTCTTCCTGGCGGCCTCGATCGTTCTAATCTTTGTGTCGTTCATGAACTACTTGACTGATACCTACCTCATGTATGCGGCAAGTGCAATCGCCGCGAATACTGTTGCACGTTCTGCTGCAGCAGCAGCTTCTCCGCTGTTTACCAATCAAATGTTCACAGCTCTGGGCGTTGGACCAGCAGCATCACTGATCGGCGGCATCGCAGCTCTCCTTTCAGTTGTGCCGTTCGTTTTCTACAAGTATGGCGCGCGCATTAGAAAGAAGTCCAGGTTCGCTCCAACACCAGCGAAGGAGGACGAGGAAAGTCAGGATTCCGAGAAAGAGAAAGAGAAAAACGAAGGTGGAGAGGTCGTGCGCACGATCAGCGATAGCAGCAGTACTAGTGGGGCCTTGAGGAGCCCCAGCACAGTGCATGAAGACGAAGCTCACGGGAATGCTCATATAAATCATGAGAAGGGGCACAAGAGGGATGATGTACCACAGAACGCCTTCGGAGAGCCAAGGACGGAGAACGTTAATTTTGGGAAGGAGAAGGCCGAAGACGCATAGAGCAAGTTGGTCAGTATAAATGCTGATGTTACTGATGGGTAGTGTTAGTAAAAGTTGGAAGCTGCTCAATAACATGCGTGACCTCTTTGCATCTACTGGCAGTGTGAACCACGTCCTTGTGGTATGTCGTCCCGTATCTAATGAGAGTACCATCAGGCAACCCATTAAGGGGCAAACCTTTGTAATACCGCCCGCCCCATGGGATTCGGAAACGACGACCCCCGGTTAGCGAGATCTGGAGCACGTGTACGGCCATTCAAAACGGAACAAGCTTTTTTCATTTACGTCAGCGTTCAACGTCTTCGAGCTCGCCTCGTTTGTTGACCCATGGGCCATCATAACTCGGAGTCGGGAAAGCTGTGCTCATATGGCTCGGCTTGGAAACAGACCGAGCAAAGTGGTTGACGCCCATGTTATGTTACACAGGGCGAGGTCGGCCTTCGGAGTGACACTCTTCAACCTACGTAGATAAATGGCATAAACCTCAGACAGCCTGCGCATGATCTTCTAGACTTCGTGCAAGCGTGTACAAAGTCAAATCGACCAAATCGAGCAGCTTTCTTCCTAAGCGAATCACCCGAGAATCTTCCAAGAATAGGTTCAACCAAGCAGATGCCAAAATACGCGCTCCTTGGAGCAACAGGTCAGGTCGGTCGCTCCGTCCTCAAAGTCCTTCTCGAATCGGCGACCAGCACTGGCACTAAGAAGCAGATCAATGTTCTCGTTCGATCGCGGTCAAAATTCGAGAAACAGCTTCAAACCGATGACTTCAAATCGCTCGACCACTCAGCCATTGAAACATTTGAGGCTGCAGATGTGAGTGACGTCGAAATTCTCGCTCGATGTATCCGAGGCACAAGGGCGGTATTCATGTGCGTAGCGCTCGCAAAGAATATGCCGGGTTGCACGATAGCACAAGACCAGGCAAAGGCGGTGATTGGTGCACTCCACAAGTTGAGGGAAGACGATGGTGCCGGAAAGCTACCACGTCTTGTCATACTCAGCTCGGCTGAAGCGGAGGTAGAGCCGCATTTCTCAAAGGGCATCCCCTGGCCGGTCAGACCTATCTTGTATGCGGCTAACTCGAACCTGTACAATGATCTTATCGCGGCAGAAAGATATTTGAGGGAGCACCAGGACTGGGTAAACTTCTGCATTGTCAAGTCAGGAGGGCTCTCGTGGGATATTGCTAGAGGCCACGAAGTGAGGTTCGATAAACAGCAGACATTCATCAGCTTTGCTGATCTTGCAGGCGGTATGCTCGAAATTGCTGACGAGGAGTCGGATAAGTACGATGGAAAGAACTTGAGCGTGGTGAGTTCTGGTGGAGGTGCGAAGGTAGAATATAGCTCTGGTCCGTTGCTCCTCAGAGGGCTGATGGTTCATTGCTTCCCTGCGCTGTACTCTTGGGTGTATTGAGTCGATTGTGGCAGATCTGTTTCAGCGGTAGGCTGAGCTCGAGTCAGGTCGGCGTTCTGGGAGGACAGACCACACATCCAAGCGCAGTCTTCCCCGGGGTCGGACTGGTCGGTGAAGCCTGTTGGCGACAGGACTTCTCAGCCCACAACATATGGCTTCCTAGGCACTTTTCCATTTCCATACAACCCACTCGCATAAGCACTCATCGTCCCAATCTTTTGTATCTGCCCGCTCTTGACCATGGCTTTCAGCTTCCAAACCCCCTTCTTCGAGTATTGTCCATATCTCACGGACTTGATCAAGGTACGCGACACGTAGAGCGTAGGTCAGAATCGCACGAGCATGAGATGTGCGTGCAAGCCAAGTGAAGATAGCATTCGAAAGCAGCTCTGGATGAGATTCGTCATAAACTGTGTCCGCAGCGAAAATGATACTTGCCTTTGCGCCCTTGCTTGCCACAAGCTGATTGCCATTCTCAAGCGTAAGAACATCAGGCGCTCTCCAGTCTAATGAGCCGCACTGAATGTTATCAGATGCGGCCTTGAGGGCAGCAGGGTTCAGATCGACATTAGTCCTTAAACCAGGCACAATGCCTGGCAGGTCAGTCAGGATAGTCCTTCTACGCCAAAGAGTAGCAGCAGCTAATCCGACGAGAGCTGTTCCCGCTCCTAGCTCGAGAATTGGGATGTGCTCATCGTCCTCGAATGTGACACCAAGTTTGTGTAGCTGGTTAGCAAGGATGAATGAAGAGGTCCATGTGGTTAAGCTGAGATTGTCAGCACGCAGGTCCGGCTCAGCGATGCTCACGTTGATGAAAGACGACGGGGAGGCAGGTACTTGGAAGGCTTTCCTGGGCACAGAAACTGCGGACGTCGTGATCATAACGTTGTCATGTAATCAGCTGGATTTCGTCCGTCAAAAATCCTTTCTGTTGGCCTACCTGAGATAATTGAATTGGATGGCTGATGTAAGCAACATGGAATGGGCAGGTCAACCGACCAGTCTCCGAGCTTCGTGCGGCCCGCGGTTCGGTCGAGGTATCGGACCTGTACAGGCTCCAGTTTGTTCTGACAGTTTCATCAAAGTTGTGCGCTGGAGATTTCGTACTTTGATCTTGTCAGAATTTTGTCAGAATTTTGTCAGAATTGTGATGTCCCTGACGTGGTTCCCTGTATCACCTTGACGTGCGGAAAGATACCGTTAGCCTACACCTCATTGAGGGACAGAGCACCAGGATCAATCATGGACGCTGTGCTTATGGTAGTATACAGAAAGGCGCGTGCGGCCGTGACAATGCCGCAGCTCCGGACTGATACTGTACCTCTGAAATCGATAGGCTATAGGCAGACCAGGGTGATACCCAGAGGTATAAGTAATCGTTGAATCTGTTTGGCAGGAATGCAATTACACACCGAGACTCCCACATCTACCACTAGAAAGCACAACGACGCCTGTGATCTCTGACAACACAAACTGTCAAAGATGGCACCGCCGACTCTTTTGATAGTCCCAGGCTCTTACACCTCGTCTCTTGCCTATTACGATCTAATCAGGCATATCCACCGCCTGTATCCGTCCCTCCCCGAGCCTCTTGTCTACGACCTCCCATCAGCATCATCTGGTCCACCAATTCCTCCACCAACACTTTATGATGATGGTGATTACTTCTCCGAGAAGGTCGGTGATCTTGCCGATACTGGTGCTGACATTGTCGTGTTTGCACATTCTTACGGCGGTGCGCCCGCTCGCGAAGCCGTAAAGGGCCATTCTAAGGGAGAGCGGACGAAGCAGGGCAAGAAGGGAGGAGTGGTAAGGTTGGTATATCTCAGTGCACTCACCCCGGCGCCAGGACAGAGTGTGTCTGAGGTCTGTTCGGCTTTGAACTTCGATTTCCTGCAACCAGTTCAGGAGGTAAGCCTAATTTTTCCGAGGCTTCTGAATGGCGATGCACGCTTGTCGTTACTCAAGCTGACACAAACCAACTGGCAGGGTTCTACAGACTACTTCCGGCATGTCATCCCAATCTCTGCTGCCCGTTGTTTCAGTGATCTTCCGCAAGCCGAGGCCATCAAAATGGCCGCGCGGGCGACCATTCACTCCAGTGTCTCTTTCATGAACCCAGTAACGGAGCTCTCGGACCATGACAGAGCAATCCCGAGCACATACATCCTCCTAACTAAGGACGAAGTCTTACCACCGGACCTTCAGAATGAGCAGATCGAAGTGCTCAAGAGCCAATCCGGGGCAGACAAGGTGCAAGTTGTGCAAATGCAGACTGGACATTGTCCCAACGCTAGTGCGCCGGAGGAGCTTGCGCAAGTTGTCGGCAGTATTTTGAGCGCCTGAGAGCGTTCCATACAACATTCAAAACTTTGCGCTGGGTCAACGATCCAGTACGACTTCGCGCAACATCGCAATACCAACGTCTGATACTACCTGCGACAACAGTGGATGACTTCATGCTTCCAGAACTGTCTTCGCCTTCTATGCAGAAGGTGATTGGCACGATAAATAGCCCGAACTTCATGATCTACACACAATCTGGTACTGGTTAGAGAGCTAGCTAGCTGGTACTGCTTAACCGCAAAGCGTGCTCGTACGGCACACAAAAATTTCTATCCTTTTACATCTTGCATCTCGACAGCAATCCTTCAAGTTAAGAAACACGCGCCTGCCACCTGCTGACCAGTATCGAGAGAGGTAATTTTAGAGAGATAATCTTAGACCACCTTGTGACGTGGTCAGAGCATTCAAACAGGGTACTCAATCTACTAACCCGTCTCGCAGTGAGCGCTGGTCTCCAACATGGAGTACATCGTTCCGCCAGAACTGGCCGACATGATATGCCAGTACCTCGCCACCGACTGTCCTGGCTCCCGATTAGCTCTAACGGCAATGCACAGCATGTCCGTGACTTCCAAATCCTACAATCAGCTCCCAAATGCCTACTTATACCGCCGTATCGAGACAAGAATGTGCAATACATATCCGTCCGTGGAAGCCATGGTTTTGGTTCCCAGACTTGCGCAACTTATCACGATCCTCGACTGCAGACGGTGGGGTGCTAACCCACTGAGTCGCCTACAAATACCACGTCCAAATTACCCCGGAGAAGTCTACTCGCCTCCCTAGATGGATCTTGACATCAACGGCAAAGCCGAGTGCGCGAGCGTTACGATGGACCTTGACAGACACGGCGAACATCTAGAAGCTCAGGTCGACGCCATCTTTTCTTCACTAGGAGGACTGGGAGATTTTCAACACAGGTCAGAGGAAACCACCAAATCTCAAATCTCTCGCTGTCTGTTCTTTTCCGGTTAGAGATGTTAACCTACGCCGTCCCAACAAGATCATCCCGGGCAAGGCGATCGACCAGTCCACCGTGGGAGTAACAGGAGAGCTATTCCACATACCGCGAACACCGGCAGACCATGGGCCACTGCGTCTGAAGCACATCGGCATTGTTTGCGGGGGCATGCCCATGCCTGAGACTACAAAGCTTCCTCTGCAGGTGCACGAATGTAGAAACCAGTCGAATTACGTTCGAAGGCCAATTTTCCGGAGGGCGGAAGATGTCAGGATGCCAGGAGAGCCAACCATCCGAGCGCTCTCACACTCAAAGTCAACAATGCGCTCTCTGCAACTGCTTGATCGACGATTCTGCGCGGGAGGATACATTCAAATCTACATTTGGGGCAAGCTCGCATGCCACCACTCAGTGATTTCGTCGGTCTGCAAGATCTCCATACAAACCAAAACATTCTACCTCCAGGTGAAGGACAGCAGTGGTTGCCCAAATCACCGAGGAGTTTCAACGATATATCGGGCGTCCGCGGATGTAAGGAGTTCCAGATATGTCAGGCAATTCCTGAAATGGAACGATCAAACAGTGCCTAATCTGGCTTCAATAGTCATTGACCGAATGGAAACGTTCGACTTTGACAACTGGACGCCAGGATCGGGTTCACTCCAAAGAAGAAGAAGAAGCCAAACTGTGGGGGCATTGCCGAAACACTTTGAACCGTTGCACCAATGAATAGTTGTTTCCCAGTTTCCGGGACTTAAGGGTTCCCTTTGCCAGACACCAATCTAATGATTATCCCTGGGTGCAGGATACTTCTGTGCAATCCTTTGATACTTCACCGCCTTCTCAAGGACCATTCCACCACTCAGTTGCCCGACTTCATTCCTGAATATTTCCTGCCAAGGCGTCTGACTTTCTGGGACCTTGAACCCACCCGCCTTCCTAAGCTCATCACTTCGTTTCTTCAGCTCCTCCTCATCAACCAGAATATTCACCGTCCGTTTGTTGAGATCAACACGCAACCGATCTCCGTCTCGCAGAATCGCTAGATTGCCGCCGGCCGCAGCCTCAGGACTTGCATTAAGAATGGATGGAGATCCGGACGTGCCAGACTGGCGGCCATCACCAATGCAAGGTAGGGCATGGACACCCTTCTTGAGCAGGCGGCCGGGTGGATGCATGTTCACGACTTCAGCAGCGCCGGGGTATCCTAGCGGACCCGTGCCACGCATGACCAGGATGGTACGCTCATCGACGCCGGTTGCTGGATCTTCGAGCCGTGCATTGTAGTCTTCTGGTCCATCAAAAACAATGGCTTTGCACTCGAATGCATTCGGATCTTTCGGGTCAGACAGGAAAGCTGCATGAAATTCTGGCGAGATGACAGATGTCTTCATGATCGCCGAGTCAAACAGGTTGCCGGTCATGTGCAGGAAGCCGGCATCTGTCTTCATTGGCTTGTCGTAGGGTTGGATGACGCGACGATCCCATGATTGGCCTTCCAGCTTGGCATGGTGCGACAGGCTGTGGCCTGTGACTGTTTGTGCGTCAGGATGCGGCAGTACTTTGGCCGAGAGCAGTTCTGCCACGATCGCAGGTAAACCACCGGCTCGATAGTATTCTTCGCCGAGAAATTCGCCTGCGGGTTGCATGTTGAGGATCAGGGGGATATGGAAGCCCATGCGGTCCCAGTCGTCTAGATCGAGCGGGACGCCGATATGCTTGGCGACTGCGTTAAGATGAATGGGAGCATTCGTGCTACCACCGATAGCAGTGTTGATGACTATGGCGTTTTCGAAGGCTTCTCGGGTCATGATGTCTGATGGCTTGCGGTCCGCATGCACCATCTCCACGATTTGTGTACCCGTCTTGTATGCGATCTGTTGTCTTTCTCTATATGGTGCTGGGATCGCAGCAGACCCCGGTAAAGCCATGCCTAGAGCCTCTGCAAGGGCATTCATCGTTGATGCCGTGCCCATTGTATTGCAGTGACCTGCTGATGGTGTACTAAACATTGTCAGCTCAATCCTAGCTAGTTCAACAGTCGTACCCCCTAGTGACCATGTCAGTGAGCTGTTCATCGTCGATATCTCCTGCCGCGTGGAGTTCACGTGCTTTCCACAGTATTGTCCCCGATCCAATCAAGTTCTTAATATGTTAGTACTCCTCACGTCAATACCATCTTGCTGGACTTGCCTTCCCCATGTAGCCGTTTAGCATTGGTCCCACATTCAAGCAAATGGCCGGAATGTTCTCGAGTAAAGTCAGCATTACTCATCAACCACAGCGACGGAGCTTACCATTGTTGCAGCAGCCATCAGACATGCGGGGGTGGTCTTATCACATCCTGTCATAAGCACGACGCCATCGAATGGGTACGCATATAGCATCTCAACGAGCGTCAGATACGATAGATTCCGATCGAGTGTCGCTGTCGGCCTTCTCGAGCTCTCCTGTATCGGATGCGTTGGGAATTCGATCGCAATAGCTCCGGCCGACCTGATGCCTTCCCTGACACGTTTTGCCAACTCTAGATGATATCGGTTGCATGGAGCAAGATCGGAGCCTGAATTAGCAATACCGATGATGGGCTTATTTGACATCAATTCCTCCCTGGTGAGGCCATAGTTCAGATATCGATCCATGTACAAGGCGCTCATGGCTTTTTTGTCAGGGTCGTTTAGCCATCTTGCCGATCGTAGGTTCGAAGTTGGTTTCGCGATCGCTTCCAATGAGTTGTCCTCGACAGAAAGAGCAGACAGCTTCTCTTCGAGCTCTTTGCTCCGTTTCCTCAGGGCGGCGAGCTCCTTGTTCAGATCCTCGATGTCAATGACACTGCTATTACCTTCACACTGACTGGTGCAGTCGTTGCAAGCTTCACTGGGCTCGCAAGCCATGGTAGTGGGGAGTCGACCTTCTCCCTGTTATCGCAAGAGTACGTCGTCGACGTGTGGCACGGAAGAAAGTAACAGCACCCAAGATCAAGCATGCATGCCTGTAAACGCATCGAAAGGCTTCAGGAGTAGCGAATGGTATTTTCGCCGTTTCAAAGCCCGATCCAAGAACTGCTGACCGCACATGTCCCGCTTCGGAGTCAAATCTCCTCACGAGCTGGAGGTCTATGGAGGCATTCGCGTTCGCGGACCTCGGATGATACTCCCCCGAATCTCCAGGCGATAGAGATCCATTTCAAGGAGAGAGCAGGTGTTATGATGCCAAAACAGGGTACTCTTTAAAAGTTGTAGCAAGTCAGGTCTGGATAAGGGAGTGATTCTAACCGTGACAAACAAGCAAGCACATCTGGAAGAGACGCGTTTCGCGTAAAACTGCCCGTTGGGGGCCGCTCCGGCCTCCTAGAATCGATACCCCCACAACGACGCGCTCCCACCTAAATTCGACACACTCGCCTCGACACGAAGATGGTCTGTTTACCACTTCAATTTCTCTTATACTCACAATGTCTTGGACCTAGCGGTGCCTCTACAACAAGCCGTAGCCTTTCAGCTTTTTCACTTCAGGCATGGATATAACCTACCAGTTCGACCTGTTTGTGGACGATCGCCTAAGAGAGGTCTGGTCTTTCTAGGCTAAACCATATAGCATTGCATAGCTGTGAAGCTCTACACTATGACCAGATTGAAACTTCCAGCTTGGAAGCGGCTCCTTTGGCCATTGCTGGGCCAATGTTGCGCTTTGTCGTCTGTGCTGGAACGGTCATCAAGCTCGCGAACGTGGTTACTGTGGATGGAGGTGCAGCATCTGCTTTTACCACTATCAAAGAGACTCTGTGGGGCGAACAACTCAATTCGCTTGTAGTCGGTGGTTCTCAATACTGGAGGAACCATAAATTTGCTTGGATCGCTAAGCTTCAATTTCTACAACTGCAAACTCCTCGCTGTGTGCCACGTGTGGAGGCCCACGTCGTAGGCCCCGAAATTTTGTACCCTAACGGACTTGAATGTCCTGTACTCCGACCTTCTCAGCTCAGATCAATTCCTCCCTCACCCACTTCCTAATCGCTCCTTCCTGCGACTTCTCGCCCAGTTCATCTAACTTCGCCTCACCCAATGAGTTCAGCGGCGCATCGTGAACCTCGCGCACACCGACCACAAGTTTGATCTTGTCAGCTCCAGCACCCTGCTTATATTTGGCGGCCCAATCAGTGATCGCGTCGATTAGTCCTTCTTGCTCGCCACCTGCGGCAAGCATGTGCTCACACTTGACGTCTTTCCACCATTCAGGGGGAGCTAAAGCAGCACAGATCCACTCGTCGTCTGGAATGTTTTTGCCTCGGCCTTTGTAGGCTTCGATCCAGTACTGTGTGAAGTTAGTCAGATTGTGTTAGAATTAGGCGACAGAAGGCTATGGTGCCTGGACATACCTGTGCGCACGTCGTGTTGACTATATCACGACTGCGGTGTGCGTCCATGCTTGGGTACTTCTTGTTGTCGGAGGATGTCCAGGGGGCGATGGCGAGAGCGCCTTTGAGGGGTGCCGAGAGGTTGAGGGGCTTGACGATGTCACTTTGAGGATGCGGGTGACCGGAAATATGGCTGATCACTGCAAGGACAAGGTTACCGCCAGCGCTGTCGCCGCCAATGAGAGTCGTTCCTGGGGCGTGGCCGGCAAGGTCGAGAATATATCGGAGACCTTCGACAGATTGATGGATCGCAGTCGGGTAGACGCCGGCTGGCGATAGTGTGTAGGCAACGCAGAAGATGGCAAGGTTGTTGTTGGACCACTTGACCATTCTGAACAGTAGATCAATGTGGTTCGGGCTGCCAGGTGCCATGAAGCCGCCCCCGTGGTAGAAGACCATGGTATACTTGGCTGTCATTTTGGAACCGACCCAGAAGCCTTGAGTTTGCGGGGTTGTGTTTGGAATATCGACTATGTCGGGGTTGAGAGACTGCTTCTTGCACCATGACTTGTAGCTGTCGATGAATGAGGGACTCAGCCATCTGATGGTGGTCAGTTTGCGGATCTATCCTTGACTGACCAGACCTTACTGTATCTGCTCAATGCTCATATTGGTTATGAGACTTCTCACCAATGTATTAAGCACATGCTCGAGATATGTTGGCGCTCCTTCGCTACCACGAAATGGTCCTGTCACAGCAGCAAGGGTGGTCTGCCCGAGGACTAAGCCCAGCGTAGGGAACAGGAGCAACTTGTCAGTAATAGTAGCCATTTGCAATGTTTTTGTCCTTGTTGATGTCCAGTCAGTGCTCACGTGCTCAGTCAACAGCCACGTCTCGCGGTACTTCAAGTGCAACGGCTGGCGCGGTCTAGGTATCACCTCGACAACCTGTATGAAATGTATTATTGTAGACGCTCAAGACTGAAAACCTTAGAAGAGCAGTATATGAGGCTTGTGTGAGGCCAACTACCCAGACGACGAAAGAGGTTGTCTCAAGCCGAGGCGGAGGCTTCGAAGACACCAGGATCACATGCTCTCTGAGTAGAGTCCTGAGCCCAGCCAGTAAACTTGTAAGTCGTGCTCCACCGAATCGTCGCTAGAAGGACGTATTGCTTAGTGGCAGCTCGATATGGGTTGTTCGGGTGATGGGTGCAATTACATTCATCGTGAACGGGCCCAAGCAGTCCGCGAAGAGGCAGGACTGAGCACAGTGAAGAGAAGCCCTTGTTCAGCAGGCAGCTGTGCATAGCACTAGCCAGATGGAGTGCCTGAAAAAGAAACAGGTAAGCCAGAACCCGCGTACGTAAAAGCCGAAAGCGTGGAGGGGCGGGCAGCAGATCGCGGGGTTGGAGCGAGGGCGGCACCGTAATGAATGTGAGAAGCAGCAGGCGGATGGACTTCCAGGTAGAGAACAAATATGAGCTAGGCAAGGGTTGTGTTCCTTAGAAAGGACACAGAGAGCTTCTTGCGGAGCAGATCAAGAACACCGTGTGCGAAGCGCGAGCCTAAAGTTTACTATCTAGTCCTCCATAGGGACTTCGTTATCCCGCAGATGGCGTACCCTACTTCTCGATTCGTAACATGAACGGACGTTTGGAATTACATTGAAATCACCAAACCTGCATCACAATCTCAAGCAAGCCCACCCTCATAATACCTCTCCAGACCGAATTCTTCTACCAAGCCTCTTTCCTGAAGCAACTGATGGCAATTAACCAGTATGCTAGGGAATCGATCGCGCCAAAAAGCGTAATAACCCTCAATCTGCGTCTTCGAGCCATCGGGCGTGCTGCGCCGCATCATCTCTCTAACCTCGGCCGGCAAGTCATGGAAGTGATTTTTCTTATTCCGAATGACACGTAGCAGATCGATCATCTTCGTACCAGTATATTTGCGTTGCTTGCCCATTTCACTGAGGAAGGACTTGGGTAGCGCGTCCAAGAAGTTTTGAAGCTGGTCTTGCTTGTTCAGACCGATCACATTTGGTGCTTTCTCCTGGAGTGCGGCTAACTCGGTGAGTATTACTTTCTCGAAGTCTGTTCGGGGAGCATCCTCATCATGGATGTTCGTGATCTTCTGCTTCCTCTCCTCGTAGTTGTCGGATACCGCACAGAGAAAGTCCAATTTATGCTCGATCCTCCAGAAATAGGGGTGCGATAGAACACCAGACGTATCTGGACGGGCTTTCGGGTTATGCGTTATCATTTGCAGTATTAGATCGTCGGCGTCGTAATCATACCCCACGAAGGAGTCACGAAGGAGAGAGGTATCGTACTTGTCCTCTTTGATGTTGAGGTCGCGCGCTAAGGGTGAGCCTCCGCGATCGAATGGGTGGGCGCCCCGAGTGAGAACGTAGAAGAAGACACACCCGAGTGAGAAGATATCGATGGCTTTGGTTGCCCGTCGGCCTGACGGTGGATCTATGATAGTACCGGTAGGCCCGTCGCTCATACTGGAGGACACTGCTGTTGATTTTTCGCGCGAGTGCGAGGTAGTGGACTGGCTTGATTCGACGCTCGCCAGTGGCGCAGCTATGGCGTCCCGGGAGGATACTAATAATTCTGGTGCTTTCCAGCCCGTCGTCCCCGCTGCGGTGCGTGTAGCCGCGAAAACTGATTCTGGGCCGTCCTCCAACGGCTTGCAGAGACCAAAGTCAGAGATGACGAATAATAGAGGTGTCAGCTGGCCATCAGGCATTGGCCTGTTCGACTTGATGGGGCGGACGAGGATATTTTGAGGTTTGATGTCCCGATGGACGAGTTTGAGTGAATGCAGGTGCTGCACACCACGAGTGATTTGGCTGAGCGCATCCTTAACGTCGTAACCTCTAGTTGGGGACACTAGCGACGGAAACTTGTCGTAGAACTCGACAAACTGGTCCAAAGATGTGTCGAATTTGTCGAGCGCAATATAGAAGAAGCTGGGCGACTCTTCTTTGCCGTGATACCTAATCACATTCGGGTGCTCGTCGGATGAGACAAGGTGCCGTATCTCTTTCTCTGCCAAACTGTTTGCAGTCTTGACTAGTCTCTTCACTGCAACCGCGCGGCCATCGAACGTGCCAGGGAAGACTGCAGTGCCACTGCTGCCTTGGCCAAGACAATTCTCGAGCTTACTGTCATAGGCGAGACGTCCGACCTGGACCATGCCGTCCCTCATGTGCTTTTCTGAGCTGACGACCGGCTTGGGCTCGAAGGTGGTGGCGTCACCCTTCTTCTTCCGGCGTCCTCCTCGCACACCCCGCTTCGTCTTCTTTTTCTTCTTCTCTTGTAACTCATTTTCATCATCTGACTCTGCTTCTGAGCCAAATTCACCCATCTTTCCTGGGGAGGGCACGGATATTGTGCTTTGCACTCGACTGTGGCTTGGCGTGATTGGGGGCAATCCAGTAACATCCGACACCGGTAGCGGTGCTGCAACGTCGTCTGATACTGAAGACGAGGTGAGCTTGGTTTCAGGCGTATGTGGACCGATTGAATCTGGTTTGGCAGCAGGCAAGAGCAACGCCTTCACACTAACGGCCGGCTTTTTGTATGCGGTGTACCCCAGAGTACTCACAGCACACAACAGCAGCATAGTGACTGCCCCCCAAAACCCGTCTGAAAGACGAGTCCGATTGATGATGGCATCCTCTTCACTGCTTGTGTTCAGAGCCTTTGGTGGGTCAACCATCAACGCGGTATTGGAGTCAATGTCGCGATTGGCTGGAGCTGCGGCAATGGTTAACCTTTGCGGCGCGGTAGGCTGCTTCTTAGACAGTAAGTGCACGCCGATGATATCTTGCATATCACCATGCAAGTCAAGCTGCTCGGTGAAATACTGCTGCTGCACATTGGCCAACATGGCGGTAGTGGTAACTCCGGGGTATGATTGTTCAGACATGGCATACCATTGACCTTGCTGGGTCCTGTTAACGAAAACACGTTGGTTGATTTTCGGGTCTTCTCTCAGGAGCTGGATGTCGTCCGAAGGAATGAAATCGGTCGATCTGGAGAGAACGACGAGATCGCTTTCATCATCATCAGTATTCCTGGCAATGTCAAAGATCTTGGCAACAGGGCTGTCGAGCCGAAAATGGAATTTTCGTTGGCGGTCTTGCTGAGCTGTAGTATCAAGGCCGTAGACCCATCCGCTGTGAAGGGCACGTAGATCATAATCGTCCAAGGAAGTGGTATACTGATTTTGGAGGTCGTGGTCCATCTTGTTCGTGACCCATTCTGAGAATCGGATTGTGCACAGATCTTGGCCAGTTTCTTCATTAGAGATCGTGAACGTGTATGTGCTCCTCCCGAGTCGTAGGCTCCTCCCAGGTCTGCAGGCGGAATCCTCGAAATCGAAGCCGGATCTAGGACGGCATCGAGGCTGCGGGTCAGACTTGGTAGACGACTTTGACCTTGGAAACTCATGCAGAATCTCTCCTGTCATAGCATCGATAGTGTACGCTTTGGCTTCTTGCTGGCTGGTGGTTGTTAAGTATTGGCCGTTTAGGTGCATGGAGAATGGCACTTCCGTTACCATCTTCTTGACTGTGGCTGGCAAACGGTAAAGACCAATTTGCGGGTCTGCGAACTGAGCATACAGCTGACCGTCACTGCTTGGTTCAACGATGAAGATGTAGTCATCCTGGACCTGGAACTCGTCGAGATGCGATCGATTGTGTTGGTAGTGCTCTGCTTGGATCATTGGGTTCGGCATTTTCAATGTCCATCTCTTTGTACCTGTTCTTCGGTCTCTGGCGTGCAGAGCACCGTCGATGGTGGAGAGGAGGATGATATCATCTGCTTCCCAATCCAACAGACTTCGCGCTCCATCTGGCAGCGAAAGTGCTTGTGACTCTGTAGTCTGTTGCGAGACTGGTGCTCTGACAGCAGGCTTGTTATAGCTTGCTGGAGCCAATGCTCGATACCGCTCAACCTCTTCATTTGTGTTCGTATTACGGAACTTTGCTGTGGGAACTTCGTGGTTCAATCGAGGAATCTCAGCCGGACTGCGGCCGGCTGGAATTTGCGTTTCAGCAACTCGAGGAGAGGGGGCCAGTGGAGGGTCGCTGCCGCTGGCGATGACCTGGAAATCCGACGCCGAGGCCGAAGTCGCTGCTGGAACCGATGCTGTATAAAGCAAGAATAGCGTCCAGGACAACCATTTATTGGGTGAGGCCATGCCTCCGCTGCGAAGACGCCGCGAAGGTATGACCATAATGAACGTTCCTCTGGCACGCACTAGTATGGGAACTTACATGTCTTGTGAACGCGATAATGTGTGTCAAATATCAATATGAGGTGTCGAACAACTTGAACTGTGCAGGTAGCGTTGACCTTGGGCTGACGAAGTGCGAAGGGCCTCAACTATTAGCGTGTTACAGATTCCTGGGCGGATCCAGCCAGCCCGCCCGCCCTTGCCGCGCCTGTCACCACACCCGCAATCGGAATTTTGGGTGGAACTCAAACCACCAACCTGTTCATCCCTTACAGTGACGAAGATGTGTGACTTGCGAACGCTCTCTACATCTTAATTGCATGCGAGGAGCTGATAGGAGCATTGTGCGATGCAGCGACAAGTAGCAGTAGCGTCAATGGAGATCCCTTATAGTTCTGTTCTGCTCTGGCTGTGCTCGGTGACTGTGTTGGTCCGCTTCCGAATTAAGCTGCAGCTTAACGAGCTTTGCGTCACCTGTCACTCGAGGCTGAGGGTGCATCAGGGGGCACTACTTCTCCCTTCCGAGTCTCCTGCCGATCCGACAATGTGAATTCCAGGCAGTTCTATTGCGTATGTATGCTCTAATGGCGGCCGTACTACGATCCGGCTTTCCGTAGTCACAAGGACCTCATGCGCACCTTCATAGCACTTTCGGAAACATCGGCTGCATAGCACGGTGGTGCTGCAGAGCTAAGGAGCGAACAATGCATATCTACTCAACCAAGAGGTGTAGTGTTCATACCTGCTGTAGCGTACTCATTTTGAGGGAAATTATGAATATGATAGAGGAAGAATGAACATATCTCGAACGACGTACACTCAATCTCTGCATAATTACATATACATACTGGCAAAAGCCATTATACCTAATAACTATGCATCCATGACTAACCTTTCCCGCGCCTTAATGCTCAAACGCTCATATGACACAACAAGTCGGTGTCGTGTACCCTTTCATCAATAGCCTCGCTCAATCAATTCCGCCATTCTACCGCCAGCCTGAGGTGCCTGACGAACCGGCTCAACGAATCCGAACTCATTCGTTCGGAACTCTTGCACGCTCGGTGCTTGTGCGTGAGGCGGACTGTACTGCCGCGGCGGTTCTGGAATTTGTGCTGGTGTGATCTCTCTCAGACCGCTCGGCGTGTGGGACCTGGACACGTTATTGCTCACGTTTGGCGGAAGGCCAGTAGCCATGCTTGGGCTTTGGCTTTGCCGTCTCGACCCAGGCTGCGAAACAGACGGGGACCGGTATCGCTGCGAAGGGTCGTAATCATCGAAACTCCTCCTCGATACTTGCAGAGGCGCTGGTAGCCCCTCATCCCACGTGGCACCAGTTTTCTGAGATTTCAGTGGGAGGCCCGTCGACTGCCCAGTCATGGCCGGGGTCAGACTAGTGTGCCGTTGTGCCTGGGGCTGCGGTTGTGACTGCAGTTGCTGTCCGTACCCTGTCATCTGCCCTTGTAGTTGTGTACGCGGTCCATCCCAACTCTCTTGCGGCCTCCAACCTGTTCGTGCGTCGTTTGCTTCTTGCTGGTCTCGCAAGGTGAATATCCCTGTGTCTTCCTGTTGGAATTGTGGTTGTGCAGAGAAATCTGGCTGGTTTGGATCCCAAGGACCTGTCCGCTGGATATCCATGGACCTGGATTCTCGAGCAATTTTACGTTGCTCGTCATAATCGTCTCGTAATCCTTCCCAACGTTCGTAATTCTTGAGTCTTTGCTTTTCTCGTCGATGCTCTATAATGCCCTTGTGTGCTAAGTATGGCGCCCAGAAGATGAGGGAGGTCATATTGCTTGCTACCCGTGAAGGTTATGCTCAACAGCTCGTTTGATCGATGAGTAACGAGAGAGATGCTGGTGAGTGGCAACCGTCAACAGAGGTTCGGTTCGGTCTCTGTGTATTGTAGTCTTGTCCCACGTTTCGGCAGTGGCAAACAGGTTAGTATTGGAGTCTCCAAGATTCCTGGATATGTGATCCGGCGGCCTAGAAACTTTTGATCGCTTCGACAGTGGCTTAGGATTGGCAGACAGTGGATTCAGCGGACACGCGAGCAAGATCGGACCTCAGAAAATCCCTTACATGAAAGGGGATCAGAGGTACAAGCAAGAAGAAAGGATGATTATATGTGCTCCCACCTAGGAGAATGTTGGCATTCCATCACCACTGTCAATCAAGTTTGGCTACGACGTATGTCCTCGGCCATAGTCGCAGGTCGCAGCTTTCTCTGCTATCGGACTCGTACGGAGTAGCTGAGGACAACAAACAGGGGGCATAGCCACGCTTCGTTCAGCGCTCGGCTAATCTTGAGATAAGACTTTGCTCGGTGCTTGTTGTCAGCCCGGCAGTTTCAATTGGATGACACGGGTGACGGCTCGAAAGACCGATGCAAGGTTGGACAACTCACGCACGTTGAAACCAGCAAACCAAGGCCGACATGCTTCGATTACCTCATGGGCGCCTCTGATGTAATACTGCAGAAAATGGGCTGAAAGCAGCCCAGGTGTTTTTTGTTCTTACGTCACGTGAGCAGGCTCGTCTCAAGCCTTGTACCCACTGATCACGTCAGGATCCTTGAAAGCTTCTAACCACGTATTAGAGCACAACAGCGAGCCGGTACCAAAAAAACCGTAGACCGCAAAATAAATGTTATCAAATAAGTTAGGGCTCAATTTCGGTGGGTGGTCCCCGTAGCTAGGGGCACTTCTTCTACCTTAACGGTTGTGTCTAAGCGTCTACTTCACCTAAGTTTTCCGCGGTCGACTTTTTTTTGGTACCGGCTCGACAGGTTGTGGTGCGCTAACACCATTACTAACGTTTGGTGAACTTATATTTCCCTCCACGTGCTTGTAGACCACTGCCCCGAAACTTGACAGCTAGAGCGATGTAGAAAACTGGTACCAAAGAGGACAGTGCCACTGTCAAATAAGGTGCTCAGATCAGAACGTACTGTGTGATCAGCAAACAACACCTTGCTGCCCGACTGGGTGCCGACAGATTCGCGGTCCAGCTACTACAAGAAGGGCAAAAAGGTTTTCAACAACCTGAGAAAAGCAAATTCCTCTATTGAAGCCTGTCGAACGCTATATTAGCTTTCGTGTAGCGCTGCTGCACCACTGGCCTATGTCGATGGTGACTTGAATGCTTGTTATTATTCCACCCATTCCTCGCACAATCCGTTTGCAATGATGGCAACCTGCCCGTTCTTGGGACACAAAATGTCGCCCTGCCTCGTGACTGTGGCAAGCTCCAGCAGCTCCAGGTTCCACCAGTCTCGAGGCAAGAAGAAGTGACGAGCCATGCAAGCGGAAGAACCGGCTCCAAAGTCAAACGTGCAAACCCAGAAGTCCTTGCTGACGAAGACAAGGACGTGACCATATGAAGTGCGACCTTGCTCAAACATCCCACTCATGCTCGGCATATGAGCTGAGGAGCGACGACGGCTTCGAGCATGTACTTGCTCGTGGGAGAGAAAGCCGAGAAGTACTTCGACATGTCCCTCGAGGTCTGGATGAAGCGGGTACGCCTCTATGTCGTCCGCTGAAGGCACCGTGGACAAGTCCATGAGCGCGAAAATTTTCTCACGCCTTCCCTGAGGCGTTGTCTGTGAGCTCTGCGTCAGTGCAAGCTCGCCATCTTGAGAGATTATAACCTTGTCAACCATCCCTTCTATTTCTTCTGGGAGCATGGGATATGCACGTGAAGGTCGTCTTTGGAAGTCTTCGCGCGGCTCTGAAGGGCGCTGCTCTTGTGTTACAATCTTGCAAACGCGAAGATCTAAATCGTCTGTCCAGCGAGCTATCTTGAGCATCTCCGTGCTGAAGCCTATCAACGTGCTTTGGTCGTGCGGGCTAGTGCACCAATAGGAGCGCTGCTGATCAGGAATCGACCGGGTTTGGCGTCTATCTTCAATTGACCACAAATGAACTGCATTGGTTGTTGCCACGAGTAAGAATGTCCCTTCCTCATCCATGAGCACTTGGCGAATTGCAGCGTCTTCGTTGACAACGAACAATGTGCTCACACTCAGCTGCTCCCCCCGGCCGTTGCCGTCCGCGACGAGTTGCTCTACCATAACGGTCCTGCTTAGGTCGGAAGACGCTATGCAGGAGCCATCACCACTCCAGCAAGCTTGATCAACTGTCATAAAGCGGTCGGCAAGCTCGGCCACACGATCTCCGAGTTCATCGAAGATGCATACCATTCCAGAGTCATCTCCGACCACATACTGACCTGATTTGAGGTCGAGTGCAAGGGTGGTGACCGGTTCCGCGTTTTCTACTGTAGCTTCTGAGAGCAATGAGACGTGCGTAGAACTCTCCTGCGTGCTCAAATTGTCGCTGCCTTTTTCATCGCTTTCGAGCAAGCGAAATAGAGCATTGGGCTCCCAGACGTTGCAGAATTTGTCACGTAGATCGTAGATTCGGCATTCGTTCTTGTCGATTGCTAAGCCTGTAACATCAGAGGCATAGGTGAGCTGGTAGATGGGCGTGAAGTGCTGAAAATCCCAAACCCGCAGAGTCCCATTGCTGTTACTAGTCACGAAGAATTTGCCATCATCGCTTGCCTCGATGCTAGTCGCTTGAATAGCGGAGAAGTCATAGTCGTCTTCAAACGGGTGCCACTTAAAGATACATCCGTCGTTGAAGACTCCCAGCAGGTGGCCGGTCAAGGGGTTCCAGCAAAGGTCTTGCGCATCTGTCATATTTGTCTGCACCGAGGACTTCCCAGCTGCTCTGTAACTCCCCCGCTCACAGTATCGAATGAACTCAGGTCCGGACTCCGTAATTGACCAAACAGATGGATGCAAACCACGATAAGATACTGCCAGAAGTGAACCATCAGCATTGAATCTTGCCCTCCTTGGAGAATTCGCATGTTGGTGCTGTTTCGGTCCAGTGCCCAAAGGTTCCGGAAGAGCTACCCAACCATCCTGTGGCACTTGCATGCTGCAATAACGAATCAAACGGTCATCAGAACAAGTCAGAAGCAACTGTGACTCTTCGTCGAATGACATCGCAAGTGCTTTCGCCTTCTGGGGGTTGGGGAATGAGCATATCAGCCTGGCTGTTCGCGTATCCCAGATCTTGGTCTTTAAGAACCCGTATGTAGCCATTACATCCCCATCAGCAGTGAAACAAGTGACAAGAATACGCTCGCCGTGTTGGAAGCTTCTCGCTTCATCGCAAGTCCCTGAATAGTACATGCGAACGGTGCCGTCGGCTAGCACAATAGCAAAGTGGCGGTCAATAGTGATGATGTCTAAAGGCATAGTGTCACCAGCCATGGAGAATCTGGCCAAACAGTCATCCCAGCTTGGCGCCAAGTTGCCTCTGAGCTCGAGGCCGTTGCTTATCCTTGTATCGCAGAATTGGCTGCGAAGGATGGATTGTGAGGGGCACAAGGCCGGGATGAACTTGTAGATGGCTCTCGGATGTTGTTGAAGTTGCGCCCCGAATTTGCCAACGATACGAACTATATCCTGAGACCATCGATGTAGTACTTCTTTCTCCTGCAACTTATGGGTCAAGGGACTGCGTTCCTTATCAAGCTTATCCGACGTTTTGAGAAACGCGGTCATGACCTTGGCAGCCTGAACCAGTATTCGAAGCTTGCCCGCTATGCAGAGAAGATATATCCAGTGTTGGACGCTGCCGCTTGAGAAAAACCGAAACAAGAGACTCAAAGATTCCTGATCTGACCAGCTTGCGGTCAATTCGAGGTGGAATGGCCAGGATGTCATGGCATAGTAGGCGAATGAATCGCCTCGCACGGCGCCTACCCTCTCTTTCGGACTCCATCTCACAAGAGCCTGTAGACATTTTGCGAACAACGCCTGATGAGCCCTTGGTGCCTGGATATGATAGTGAAATGTTGGGATGGAAAGCAAGCATTCCCGAGCAGAGGAGTGTATCATGGCGAGGTGCGCTTTGTGATCGAACGTGATGAAATCACCGCACACTTGCTGTGCAGTGTGCCTGAGATCAAGGACCTTAGAATACTCGGGCTCCAAAGCACCTGCAAGCTCAGTCAGTGTTAGGGGGTAGCGTGAACAGGCTGCCCAAGTCAGCACCAAACGGCCAAGCGCAAGGTCTTTGTAGCTGGAACTCAAGGCCAAAGAATTGTCCATTCTTTGGTAGAGCTCTTCCAGATCGGCCGGTATTTGATGCAGTGCTTCCTCGACGGAATCTTCAGTGTGACATTTCAAGATCTCATTGACAACCAGATAGACCCAGAGAAAGTTGCCGTCCGCGCTCCGCATCAAGCGTTCTACGACCTGCTGTTTGAAGGTGGGCGTCGCTTGCATGTCGTACAGCTCTTCTTGGATGTACAGACGGAGGTCTTCCTGGTTGCGGTCAATATTTATCTGCTTGAAGTTATCCCGCTCAGCCAATCTCTTCATGCTTGAGCGAAGACTCCCCGTAGGCCTGCTAACGAACAAAATGCGGAAGGGCAGATGTGAATCTGCAACATCTGCGAATAACTTGAGCAACAGCGACGTATTTTCCATCTCGTCCAGAGCGTCAAGAATGATGAAAATAGGTCGTGTCGAGCTAAGCTTGAAGAGCGCAGTGTGAAAAAGCTTTTGCCATAAGTGTCGAGGTGCTGATTTCTGCACATTAACACCATCACTCTGCATGCGGAGAAGGCGCCTCTTGAATTCTGGAATTGCTCTGGCAAGCTGTAAAGCCGTAGACAGCATAAAAGTTGCAAGATTGTTTTTCACTTGATCACCAAAACGAAAGAAGTGGAACGCAAGGACAACACCTTTGTCTTGCAGCTGTTCCACAAAATAAGAAGTCAAAACCGATTTTCCAGATCCTGGCTTGCCGGTACACCAGAGCAATTGAGGCGAGGAAGAATCAGACTCGAGCCATGCCGACAAGGTCACATCGTTCAAGAACCACTCCCCAGAACCTTCAAGTCTCTTGTCCATAAAGAAGTCTTTATCGTCGGCGGGAGGCTCTGGATTACCTAGAAAGTCTGAAACAAGCCTGAGCTCATCGATTTCTGCACCATGCACAGGCTCTACCAACTGCATGGGTATCTTTTCGATCAAGAATTTCAGTATGTCGCGCACGCTTGCATAGTTTGGATCCTGACGATTCAGATACTTCGATACGCCATGATGATCAGCATTGAGGGCCTTAGATATCTCTCCCGGATACCCCAAAGTGGAAGAGTCGCGCTGGACAACAAGAGCATTTGTTGGACCAATTGCAGTGGCCTGAGTCTCAAAGAAGGAGACGATGTCAATTGAAGGTGCGAGATGTCGGAACTGTTCATTGATCTCCAGTATGGTTGGTGAATTGAGCTTCAATTCTCCAACGTACTGTTTTGGCGATACAGTTGGCAGACAAGCAGAAAGTATTTTGTTGAGCACATCTGCGAGATTCGCACCACGGTGGGGCGTAGAAAGGAAGACCATTGCAGAAATAGCTTTGACGATATCCTTGTAATACTGATCATTTTGACCCAAGATGAATGCTTTCTTGACCACAAGACCGCCCATAGAATGGGCCACGAAAATGATAGGGGTGCGGCCAACATCTAGCTGCTTTTTCTCCTTGCCAGCTGCGAATCTGAGTTGAAACAATAGGTCTTTTGCGAAATCTGAGATGTTCAATATGCTGTTGGGGGCAGCAGTAGAAGCGAAATGGGCATTGTAACCAAAGGTTGAGATGCGAGCATTGGATATGCCCGTCTCATGAGGGAGCCACTCAAGCGGCCAAAAGAGGTCTGGGTCCCTGTTCGCACTCCAAGACTGACGGCTCGTTCCTCCTAGACCATGAACGAAGACTATGTCAACAACATGATTGTCATCCGGTTCGTACAGTACTGTAAGGCCTAGTGGGTCAAGACGGCGCTCCCTAGATCTTTCTTGTATTCTGTGAGCCGCATGCTCGGGATGTGCCCCACGGATAACGATGTCGTAGGATGATATTGCGCTCCGCGCCGTACTGGCATGTCGCTGCACTGCAATGGAGTTGTTGCAGACGGCATCGTCGCTCACATTGTGTTCGGATTCCCGAGATGAAGGACGAAGGAGGTCATTCTCAGGCTCTGAAGCTATGCGATGACGCCGAAGTCGTCCTAACTGTGCGGAAACATGGTCAGGCCATAGCTCCATCGCAGGGACTTGCAGAAGGACTTACCATCGCAATACTCCGGTCGTTGCATCCAGGCTGGCTCGAAGTTCCAATGCAAATAGCCGCGATAGAGTTGATGCGGTTTTTAGACCCAATGTGATCTGGCTACAAGTCTTGCGCTGAAACATCGAAAATGTGGCCTTTCAGCCTGCCTTGGGCGTCACATTCATCCTCAAAAAGCCCACCACCGAGGCCTGACAGGCTTTCGGGACAAGGAGCCATATGGACGAGTGCCAGCAGCAGGGCGCAAGGCCCAGGTCGCTAGCCCGAGCTCGATTTGTACAGGCGGTGTTGCGTTGCAGATACCTGCCAACGCATCTATGTAAGATGCATGTGACTCAGGAAAGCTCTATGCGGCACCGCCTGGGGTGGATTTAGTACGAGTACAACTGCAACATCCAGCATGACTAGGTAACACGTCGCGCTCCTTCATCGCCGCGGTACACCATTGATTAGGTTTAGCCTAGCAGCTAGTAGTGCTCGGTGGCTGTAGCGTCCTGTATTAGTGCTTGCGGCCGGCGGCAAGCACTTTGGACGCAGGGCACTCTCCACCAATCAGGCGTGACACTAAATCGAGCAAAGGCGGGATGAAAGCCAATTTGCTCTTCCTCCATTCGAGGCAGCAGTTCTGCACAACTTGAATCTCGATCACAGTTTGTGGCATGAGCATCGAACACAAGCTAGACCCACAGAGTGTTCTTGCAGGCAATACTTGTGTCGTTGGCCTTGTTACCCCCTCTGGTCATAATGCTCAAATATCTTGAAATCCGTCCTTCCAAAGCCACTTTGGTGCAACAACGGCCTCCGTAGAAGGCCATGGCTGCGGCAGAAACGCTAACGAGTATCAAAGAGGTGATTCCCGATCTTGGGGACCACCTGAAGCTCGACCCGGCTGTTCTGAAGGGTACAGACATCCCATCAGGAGTACTGGAGCGTGCTTGTGGGACTGACGCTTCACAGTCCTACCGTCCGGTTGTAATGTCCTCGAGGCAGTTACCTTCGGCACAGCCGCCTGGACTCGTGCCATAAGGGTTGATGTTGCATTGCACGATGGCACGGCGAAGTCTTACTTCCTCAAAGTATTTACCCCTGACTTGTTTATAGCACAACTCGCTGACCACGTCTACAGTGTGCCAGCGAAGATCAAGGACGGAGGATGATGAACGGAGAGTTTGCTTCTATGTCTGGGATTGCTCAATATCTACCAGAATTCGTTCCGCGCCCCTGCGCTTGGGGACAGTTCGAGAGGGGACCTGTTGATACCTATTTCTTCCTACTCGAATTTGTGGATATCGCGACAGGAGCACCGGAGCCGAAGTTGTTCTGTTCTCAGCTTGCTCGTCTACACACTGAAAGTGTATCACCCACCGGGAAATTCGGATTTCATGAAATTTCGTGCCATGGCCCAAATTGGCAGAACACTGAATGGCATGACAGCTGGTCTGCATATTTTACCCGTCTGCTTGATCAGTTCTTTTACAGAGACGTGGAGCACAATGGACATAACGAGAGTTACGAAGAGCAGTTCGAAACATTGAAGAACGTTACGATACCCCGGATATTGGAGCCGCTGCAGTCGGAAGGGCGTGTGCTGAAGCCAAGCTTAATTCATGGAGATCTCTGGGAGGAGAACTGTGGCACAGATTTGCACTCCGGCCAACCCGTTGTCTTCGACGCTGCTGCACACTATGCACACAACGAATTCGATCTTGGTATGTGGCGCCGGGACATTGTGCGATTCGGCAAAGCACACGTTCGGCAATATCTCAGGTTGGTACCTCCTAGTGAGCCGCGAGAACAATGGGACGATCGTCATCGGTTGTACTCGATAAAGTATGACCTTGCTCACTCGATAGCACTACCGGAGACCTGCGAAGCACAGAGAAAGCTGTAGGTTCATTATGTTTCGCCTTAGAATATTGCTGACATGCACAGAATTATGGACAACATGCTGTACCTGAATCAGAAATATGGCAAATAAACACCAGCAACCCACTAGTACAGCATAGGTTTTGACAGAACTCTAGAAACGTCAAATGCCACTAGAGAAATACCTCGATGTTGACTCGTGCATTGATATTCATTACAGTACTGCATGTCGACACCACTACTGCATGCTACGCCCACTTTGCTCGAGCTGGAATTACCCCAGGCTCGTATTCGTATAGGTACGACCCCACCGCCCCTCAATTACTAGTACGAACGTGTCGGCATGTGACGACCCGATACGCCATGTTAAGGTGTCGTCCCCTGGCTGTTAGAACCAGACTTCCGATTCGCTGTTTCTGTTGGCATGAAGGGCCCCATTTTTCATCAGCGTTGCCCCTACGATCGAGGCAACACTCGCCAGAATCGGCCACGCACAAGATTGCCTAGTGACGAAAGTACACCTTAACGCCAGCTCTACCCGCAAACGCGCTCTGTAGGTACGCTTCAACAGTAATGCACCATGTTAGGTACCCACGAGGACGGAAAAGAAGGCGGCCACGATTGTGACCGTACTCAGCCTTATACATGTTTCAGCACAACGAAAAAGCGATTGATCGTCTTTCTGGTAGCCGTTGCAGGCTTCTTCTCGCCATTCAGCGCCTTCATCTTCTTCCCAGCCATTGACGACGTTGCCGCAGCTCTGCGCACCACAGTCCAGCTTGTGAATCTGACGATTACACTCTATCTCATCATTCAGGGCGTTGTGCCCTCCGTATTTGGGGAGGTCTCGGAGCGCTTTGGACGCCGACCGACATACTTGACTGTACTCATCATTTACGTTACAGCAAGTATTGGTCTGGCTCTGCAAGACTCGTACGGCGCATTGTTGGTGTTACGAATGTTGCAAAGTGCTGGTAGCTCAGGCACAATCGCCCTAGCCTATGGAGTGATTGCAGATATTGCTGCACCGCACGAACGAGGAGGCTATGTTGGCGCAGCTCATGTCGGATTTAATTCAGCACCGAGTCTTGGACCCATACTCGGCGGTGTCCTGACCCAGAAAACAGGTTGGAAGAGCATCTTCTGGTTCATGGCTGGACTGGCGAGTCTCGTTCTCATTTTGATTCTCCTTTTGCTGCCAGAGACCAGCAGATCATTGGTAGATAACGGGCGTCTGTCACCAACTGGCATCAACCGGGCCCTCGTCGATCTTGCGCGCCGACATCGTGGAGAAGAACAAATACAAATGCACAGAGCACGATTGAAGGTGCCGAGCATAATGCCACCTTTGCGGATCATCTTTCAGCGCGGCACTGGGACTGTAATGGCCTCCAATGCAGTCTTCTACATGAAGTACTCCTGTGTCCTTGCATCCCTTGCACCACTGTTGCAAGAGTTGCACGAGCTTAGTGTGCTTCAGTCCGGATTGTGCTATCTGTCCTTTGGAGTCTCATGTGCCGCAGCATCGTATGGCGTAGGCCAGATCGCGAATTACGACTACCGAGCTACAGCGAGAGCTCACGGCCTGGCAGTCGACCGAGTCAAAGGAGATGAACTTCTGCAGTTTCCTATCGAAAAGGCACGGCTGAGGACAATCTGGGTATACATCTTCCTCTCGTCGTCTTGCACCCTGGGATACGGCTGGTCCGTCGAAAGTCGAACTCATCTCGCCGCGCCCTTATCCATGCTCTTCCTGATAGGGTTCGCAGTGACCGGTATCTTCAACGTGCTTAACACACTCGTGGTGGACTTGAATCCTCACCAACCTGCCACAGCTAGCGCAGCTGTAAGCATCACTCGATGCCTATGTGCTGCTGCCGGCGTCTCCGTCCTGCAACTCTTGTTCAATGCAATTGGGCCAGGATGGACATTTACAGTGATCTCAGCGCTTTGCTTTCTGACTGTCCCGCCATTATGGCTAGAAAGACAAAGTGGTTGGGAACGTCGTCTGGCTAAAGCCCAAGCACAAAGTCGTCAGGCAGAGCTGCATGGGTAATAATAGTCTAATGTTCATATTACCGATGACCTAGATGCTGCTACGATGAATGGTACATTTTGGCCTGTCGCTGCGTGTCCATGCATCCACTGAAACTGTGCTTGTCAAGTGTTATGTCTCACACACGGCGTGTGCAATGTCGCTCAATTTCCTAGCAGGGCTGAACGTCATCACGACCTTAACTGGGGGTTGAAGTTATAGTCCTTGTGTATCAACAATAGGGGGTGTTGGTCGTCCATGATAAGTTGCGGCTGCCAATCAGCTTTGGTTTCTCGAGTCTCTCAGCATAAGTCAGCCTTACAACCTCTTCTTGTCTGGTAAACCCGATCTCCAGTGGTCAAGTGATCGAGCGCCGGCTATCTTTTCATTGAGGCAACATACACCTTGAACGCTCGAAAAGAACACCCCTACAGAGATAGACTGAAACGAGTGAAACAAGATATGGTCAAAGTGTCCCCGACGAAGGCACCAGCAGGTCCTAGACCAGAAACTCCTCGGAACAAATCGAGGAATTCCATGCTAGAGCATGCTCCTGATTAAAACCAAACCCACATTGTGTCAAAGGAATAAAATTTACGAGGGGACTTTGGCGCGGTTGAAGGTCTTCGGAGCTGCTCGTGGGATTGTGAGCACACCTCGCATCGTGCATTACTCTCAATTTCGCAAAATCATAATTATCTAATCCTACGAATAGTAAAGAGAGACTGTAGCAGATAAATTATGTCCTCCCTCAACCGCACTCGGATGTCGTCGCCTCACCGAGGCTTGAAAATCGTTCTTGCACGCGTCGGGCTTGCGTGTCTCTTGTAGCACCCTCATTCTCCCACTCCTTCATCGGCGGCTGCCCATGCCAATTGCTGGCTCCATTACCATGACACCGTCTCGCGCCATCATGTCATAGTTGCACAAACGTCTCGTGGAGTCAAAAATCAGACGGTCTTGCCTTTAGACACTGCCTTTGACACGCTCGGCATGTCTTTGCGGTGGTCACCGCCTCTTTGCTGTGCCAACAATCTTGTATCCCCCGACTTCAGACATCTGGCAGGAACCGCAGGCATTTCCGAGGGCGAACAGTAGATTGTCCTGGTTGGGACGTGAAGAGGTGTTGGCTGGTGTGTTCGATGGATATGTTTCAGCAGCGGCCTGTCTTAACAGCCGTTGCCGCTCATCACGAGGTCATGGCACGAACAATCTGCCTCTGCCTCGGCCACGGAACGTATTACCACGATAACCGCCCCCACCTCGTGGCATCGGTGAGCTGAAGTTCCGCTGACCTCCTCGATTATGAGCGTTGGAAAACGGGCCGTAGTGATTGCCTACGTTTGCGAGTGGAGTGCTGCCACGCGCAAATGTCCCTCGATCGAAAGAGTCAGGATCGATCTCCTCAACTGGCACTTGTGGCTTTGGAGCAGTAGCGGCATTGACAGAGTTTGAAGGAGAGTGAACGGCGCCGCGGCTCCGCACGCTATTGTTGGGGCCACCACGTCCTGAAGAGCCCGGTCGTGATAGCTCCTTGGTCCGGGGCTTGAAAACAAGCTCTTCGTCCTCGCTGGAGCCTTCATCGTAGCGGAAAAGAGTTCTCGGCTCGGCCTCATCCTTGAAGCTCAAAGCACGAGTAGAACTCTTCTTCTTGTGCTGCGCTGAAGTCATTCTCTCCGGTTGCTCAAGCTCAGTGAAAATGCTTGCTCGCAACTGATGGATTGTCTTTGGAACAACACTGAAATCCTTCGCAATCTGAGCAGCATCTGCGGAGTTGGTCAGGAAGATAAGATTTTTATCCGCTGCGCCCTTTTGACCTTCATATGTATACCACACGACGTAGTTGATCAGTGATTTCAGAGTAGGAGGAACTGGTGTCGCATCGTGCTTAGCCAGCTTAGCAGATGGTACTTCGGGGCTTGTTTTGTTGCTCTGCGGTTCTGATATGACGGGCGAAAGAGGAGGGGTAGAAATGGGTGAGGTCTTGAAGTCGTCAGAAGACAGGCTCAAATCTTTGAGTAGCTTCTCTGGAGAAGATTCCTCCTTTACTATCTCTTCGGCGGCGTTCGAAGTGTTAATGTCTTCCACGGGGACCACATTCTCTGACTCATCCCTTCGAATGATCGAATCGGCGTAGTGGCTCTCAACATCGGCCCACTTCGTGTACTGGTCTTCGAGGCCTTGAATCACGACAGGGCTGTGGGAAAGATCGGCCGTCTGATCAAGGAATTTCAGGGCCTTGCGCGCACTCTGGCCAAGCTGAGAAGCGTCCTTCTTTAAGAGGTGAAGCCGTTCGAGCGCTGTATGTGTTAATTCTATGCGCTATGGTATATGCGCATATCTGATCTTACTATAAAGTGGGACCACCAAGTTGACCGTGCCTGCCTGTACCCATGGCCCTATCTCGTCGAGGTTTGTAATGAGGGCGGTGTCATCCACAATACAGTGGAAGGTATTCTGGTTGGACATGTCTATCACGTCCTGGGAGTGGGGATTCTGTATGTAGTAGGTTACTGGAACATGAATACGCGGTTCAGGTTTCCAAGCAGCTTTGTGCCACGGCTGTGCAAGGGTCAGTCACAGGTCAACCCTGAACGTGTCGCATCATAGGGCAGCGATAGCAATAGCAATGCAGAGGACTGGAGGAAGCAAGTCGTAAGGTCATAGGATCGTAGGGATGCTCACGGAAAGAGGCTGGACTGTTTGTCGTAGGAGTGATGCGCAAGTCTGACATTGTGGCGAGCATTCAATAGCTGCACGCAGACGGCGACAACATGTGACCAGAGGTTGTGGAAGACATCCAACACTGAGTGAGTGAGTCGACGTTTGCGCAAGAAAGTGACAAGCAGTGTTCGCGTGGAAAACGAGGACGGCGCTTCCAATGTGGAGAAGTGGAGGAAGGTACAACCACTTTTTGCCCTTCTTGCCCGCAAACAGCCATCGCTCGTTCTTACGCAAACCCGCCCATCTCTTGGCGAGCACTATTCTGCCCTTTATGTCCAGCATCACGACTACAAACACACTCATTAAGGTATTATGTTCCGAGTATGTTCGATGAGTAAAATTCATGGGACTATCTTCGCTCTGCCCCAGCGATGTCACAGTAAAGTGGTAGCACCCCTGGCTCTGGGAGGTCTTCATGAGGACTCATGAGCTCGAGTACAATAATGAAGAGGTTGCAACTACTGTACGGCCAACAGTATCACCTCCCGCACCTGCAGCCCCTTGCCATGGTCATGCTCCTGTCTTCGTCCTGACCAAGCCACTTGTGTCGGATACTCGTGAAGCAAATTCTGTCCAACTTCCATCGTATAATCTTCTGTCATCATCACTGCCGAACTTGGACTGCTTCAGTGCCAGTTCAATGATGGCAGCTGTGACACCTGTACCGCATGAGGTGATCATAGGCTTCTCTGGATCCAACCCCTTCGATGCGAAGATCTCCTTCAGCTTTTCTGCTGGTAGCAATGTTTTTGACTCTGGTTCAAGCAGTTCTTGGAAAGGCACACTTGTCGAGCCTGGCATGTGTCCTGACCGCAAGCCTGGTCGCGGTTCTGGCTCTGAGCCTTCCCACCGCCCTTTCGATCTCGCATCGAGAATCTGTATCTCTTCTGCGCCCTCCTTGCCATAATCATACCCTATCGTCTTCATCTCCGCGAACTTGACAACCATGTCTGTGTTGTAGCTCGGAATCGGGTAACTCGTGATGTTGGGAACCATTGGTGGGCCTTCTTCGACTGGGAAGCCTTGTTGCACCCACAGCTTGAAGTTATCCAACACATGTACTCGTGGGTGGCCGTACACACGCATGGTCCAGGCGACGCGTGGTGCAGAAAACAGTCCCAGCTCTTCAGTATCATATATCACAAGCTCGTCCGCCTTCCGCACGCCCATCTTGGCCATCGCTTCGGCAAATCCTTCGCATGTTGGCAGCATATGAGGATATTTAGATTCGTGATCTTTGACTCCGTCTATGTCGAAGAAACGAGCTGAAGGTATCCGCTTCTTCTTGAAGACCTCCACCCCTGTTCGTCCTTGAGGATCATTTGGCATAAACCAGGCTGCGCATATTGGCACCACCCTCGCGTCCGTCGAAATGGTTGTCGGTGCATTCTTCTCCAGAGCATCATTGAGCTCTTTGGGCGTCACCACATATGACGATAGAGCGTATCCTCTGGTCTGCATTGATCTGTGCCAGCAATTGATCGAAGCAGGCCTGAAGGAACCTCTCGCGAAATGAGCTCTCAGAGCCATTGCTCTTGTAGATATAATCAAGGAGTTTCCATTGTCCAGATCAGACCAGATCACTGACCTCACACTAGGCCAGGTCGGTCCAGCACCGCAGGAAGCAGAAAAGCAGAAGCGCGATAGTCAATCACATGCAGATGAGCTATCGCGGGCTTAACTTTACTGTGGAGAAGAACGACTGTCGGCAAAAGATGACATAAGGAAATTGAGCAATTGCGGCCGATCATGCCCACGCTACTGCAGAAGTGCTATCTGGAGCTGCAAAGGCGACCTGACCCGATGCAATATCTTGATCACCCACCTGCGAATTCATACGCGTGGTCTCTAGAAGCATGGTGTGTGACTCAGGTAGCAGCTGCTAGAACACATAAGCCATGTCAAGTCACGTGCTTTGGCGCGGTCGCGTCTTGCGGCAAGACGCGCTTTGCTCGAACACAGCCAGACCATTCAATACCTGATCTAGCAAGAACCCTTGAATTGTATGTTGTTGATGTGCGACACTCCCTGCACACCTGACAATGAAGGTCAAGATCAAGAAGTGGCACGCGGTAGCCACGTGGACATGGGACATGCCAGAAGATGAAGTCTGTGGCATCTGTCGAGTCCAATTCGACGGCACCTGTCCGACCTGCAAGTTTCCCGGCGATGACTGCACGCTGTGTAGGTGCACCTCTTCTCAACCAGGATCTTGAGATTAATTCTACGTAGTGATGGGAAAATGCGGGCACTCTTTTCATATGCACTGCCTCTTGACCTGGATTCAACAAGACTCGTCGAAGGGACTATGTCCGATGTGCCGACAAAGTGAGTAAGTCGGTCAGTCTCCCAGCAGAGATGCTAATCTGTGGACAGAATTCGAATGGAAGCAGGGACAGGATGGTGAAGCACTGCCACCTGACCAAGCACAGCGGGTACCAACCGTCTGAGCAAGCGGCTCTCGGCCGTGGTTCCAGGCCCTGCAGAGGTCGGGCATGCACTGCAGAGGGCACACTAGAGAGGGTATCTAGGAACGAAGACCTCGATAATGTGCCACACATTGGTTCGCATGCTCGCAGCAAATATGATTCGGATTCCAAAGGTGGCTCCATGTAAGGCTGCAAGGCTGCAAATGGCACGCGTTTGCCTACTTGGGTCGCCGACCGACTTCATCAACTTACTTGCAGCCTACCATGCCCCAGCGCAATCATGTAGTACACTCACCGCTGGACAATGTCCCTACTTCTTCAAAACGACAAGCAGCCGCTGAGTTCACCATCAAAATCGTCATTGCGGAGAACCAGTGGCACCGGCAGCATTCGCAACCCGTCGTCGAACGCTCCGAATCTTGGCCCGACAACCCATTTTGCTACCGAAGCAACACAGCATCGCTTCCTTCCACATTCACCCCCGAATCAGAACCTCGACTACGATGAAGACGAAGATGAGGCAGCGGTCTACGACGACTCTGCCTCATACCAGACTGCGCCGCAACCACAACAGCCTTTCCAGCCCTTCTTTACCTTGATAGAAGATACTCTGACGAACGAGCACTACCACCCCTCAATCCACTACATCTTCGCAGACGATGAGCCAGATATAATCACAGAGGCGGCCTGCAGGAGTCTGGACCAGAACTCCGATGACTCTCCGTCGCAAGAGCAGGGACAAGGACACGATGTGGACGACCCGGAACCTCGACTACCACCACCTCGGCCAGGCGTCAGGGAACATTACCTGGTCCTAGACATCCACCCCTCTCCTGCCGCAGGTCCTAGCTCTCAACAGCAGTTGTCTGACCGCTTACCCAGTCCAAGCCCAAGCTCGGTCGAAACAGCTCAAGCACTGGCAAAGGCGTACCCATACACTGTCGCAACTGCCCAGTCACTGTCGGCCGACTGGCAAGTCCTGCGGACCTCTATAACAGACGCACCAACCATGAATGCAGAGCAGCAGCACCCTGATGACCAGCACCTCATGCTGCGGGTTGAAGGTCGCGGAACCAGTCCAGACAAGGCATTTCAACCAAGAGAAGGCGAAACAATGGAAGACATGGTTGAGCATTTCCAGACCAAGCTGGCTCAGATTAGACATCTAATGGTTGACCTTGAGGTACAAGAGGGCTTGCAAGAAGAACGTGCGGAGGAAGAAGGAGATATGTTCACGCAGGGTGGTCTTGTTGGCATAGGGTTCCAGCCTACAGGCTTTGGTAATGCTGTCTTGGACGAGCAGGATTAAAAACCGATGAAGGGTCATAGCTATACAGAATAAGCAGTGTGATCTAAGAGTACGTATCCCTCGTTGGCTGTTTCGTATTAGTCTAAGCAACAACATTTATCTGTGCTGTCGTGCTTTAGGTATCGCTGCCACAGTACATACCAACTGGCACGTTTCGCTACGACCAACGTGTACCATACGACCCTTCCTACCCAGGTTTCAAATCGTGACCTTAGTCCTTAGAAACTGTTCTCCCCACTGTCTGCTGCCTCGTTCTAGACAGTGTTGTTCTTTCCAGCCAGAACTCTGGGACCGGCCAGCGGCCTGCGCGCGATTGTCTGACAAGTTAACTTCGCCTGCTTTAGCGCCAAAAGCACTCCGCCTTAGGCTTGGCGTCATGTACTTGATACACTTTAGAATACTACTAGACTTTAAATCGCGATATTATAGTACACACACGGCTTATATATGTTAGACTTCGTATATACATTCTGATAGTCAGTTACTATAAGCCTACTAAGTTGGAGGAAGTATTGTTCCCTAGAACTTCGTGCTCGAGGACCTGAAAGCTGGTGGTGTTCTGAAGTGTACCAATTATCTTAACGTCAAGCCGAAGCCTTAGGAGCCCCACGGGAGCGCCTACCCAAGGCCTGAAGCGCTGGTTTGGACCCCTGAGGACTTGCCCTTCTTCTCTTCATGCATAGTCACATCACTCAGACGCTACATGGCAATCCAGATAGTGAGGTACAGCTACCAGGGTTATCCTTTCCAATTGTTTTGATAGGCTGAAGACCTCGTGTCAAGCTGATTACGGAACATCCTTCGGTCGTGTAACACGGGCACAAAAAGGACCTTGTCCAATATCATCTTACAGCACTGTCGAACGCCGCCGCTAAAGGCCCGTACTGTACAGTCTAGGCAGGTTTTAATATCGCACTGGGCACCATGACCTTGTCTGGTGTGCTGCAGCCGTGCTGCAGCCGTTCACAAGCTTCGTGGGAGATGCTGGCGAAGCACGCGGCAGATGTCTCATAATCCAGCACGTCGATGCTTCTTAACGATCGATCATCGCTACCACCCAGATCTTGCATTCCCATCGCACTTTGTGAAGCCCAAATGGCGGCATAGCGTGCAGAATTCTTGCTATGGGTGACAGCGAGCAATCAGAGCATGACGGAGACTTGGGGGACCTTGACAAAGAACCAAAGAGCTTTGAGCAGGCGTGAGAGATCATTGACTGTCTTCGCTCCGAGACTGGCGACCTCAATGATGAAGACGAAGCTGAGCTACAGAAGACATCAGAACGATGGCGAAAACGGCAGCGACATAAAGCAGGGAAACTTCGCAAGGCACTAGGAAAGACAGCCAAAACGTAAGCACACCCTACGTCCATAGATACTGCTGACACTGGTGCAGCGTCTCGGACGAACTGTACACCTCGCGATTTCGCTTCATCTATGAGCTGATACAGAACGCGGACGATGCTCAATATGATACAGCCCAGTCTGATGATATCGATCCGTGTTTGACATTCCGTATACGGAAGAAGGAGCTAGTTGTGGAATCTAATGAAGATGGGTTTACTCTTAGAAACGTGCAGGCGATATGTGCCACCGGAGAAAGTTCCAAGAAGCTGGACACGACCACTACAGGCGAGAAAGGCTTCGGGTTCAAATCAGTGTTCGGCATCGCTAATCGAGTCCACGTACAATCTCGCTTCTGGTCTTTCAGCTTTCGGCATAACAGCCATGATGATGGCCTCGGTATGATCACACCAATTTGGACAGACCCGAGCCACCATCCGTTGTACAAAGACATTCGTACCAGTTTCACGCTTTCGTATTCTGATGGATCACCAGATTTCTTACAGAGACTTATCAAGGAGTTCGATAAACACAAAGCGGAAATTCTCTTCGCCCTTCGTAAACTTGTGAGGGTTGTCATATCTCATGAACACATTTCAGAAAATGTTCGCACAATAGTATTTGAGAAGAAGGGCAATTCCCGCGATGAATACATCGACATAATCCAGCGGTCCGGAAATGGCGAAGCAGCTAGAAAGCAGAGGTACAGGAACGCTTCCTATGTCGTCAGCAACATGCCGAACGATGACCTCCGTATGCAATCGGAATCATATGTGCAGATCGGCTTTCCAGTCAACCTTGAAAAGAATAAGCCGGTACGCTTGCCGAAGTGCCAGAACGTCTTCGCCTATCTCCCAGTGACACAGGTTGCAGGTCTTCCATTTCTTATACAGGCTGACTTTGTGCTCATTGCAAACCGTCAGGACATTCTTGACACCGAATGGAACACAGCACTTCTGGAGGGCATTGTCTTTGCGTTTGTGGAGGAGGTTAAGGCCATGTGTAAGGGGCGCGGATCCCTTCGGCACGTCTGGATGAGGTTCTTACCTTCACAGCAGGACCTAGGCTTCTTCTGTAATCTTTATGCTAGCATACAACAGAGACTGCGTAAAGCCAAGGTTTTCGAAACTCGGACTGCCGGCAAATTGGTCAAAGCATCGCGCATCCGAATCGTGCCTGACCAGTTCACTCACCAAGGCGACGCGTTATTTGAAGACCTTGATGAGTGTGATATCTACATATCAACCGAGTACGCGACCAAAGATTACCCTGCACTTCGAGGACTGGGCTTGGAAGAGCTGAGTGAAGCAGAAATGCTAGATCGAACGAGCGGGGACAGGCTGCAAGAAAAAGATATTGGCGATAGTTGGCATGCGTCCTTCGTTGACTTTGCACAATTTCTCCAGCAAAGTACGGTTGGACGTTCTTGCCTCAGCGAACTCGAAATGATTCCTATCATGCAAGCTAAGGAACTTGCATGGGTTTCAGAGTCGAGCCTTTCGGATGCACCAGTGGGGTTGCCATACATTGTCCACGAAGACTCGATGCGCATCGCTGTCCCCAGTGACTTGAGACTCTCAACTCTCCATCCATTGGCTTTTGCAGATGGGGCACGGCGTGCCTTCTTCGAGGGCCTCGGTGTGACAGAGTGCGAGCCTACAATGGTTGTCGATACCATTCTTGATCGACACAAGGTGCGACATCAAGTCGGGCCTATCCACGACATTGTGACGCATTTCGAGATTCTCTTCTGGTTCAGCACATCGTATCAACAAACAGTTCGCGGCAAGATCCGTGCTTTGAATGCTGCAACAAAACTCAGACGGCCAAGACTTCTGTATCTACATTCAGATCAACCGTTCGGAACAAAACAGCTGCTACGATTTACAGAAACGTCTAAGAGCAACGCTTATCTTCTTCATCCACTCTTTGAGCAGTCTCCAATGAAGTCCTACGTTCGGGACGGCAAACCTTGGGAAAGATGGCTCGCAGAATCTTTCGGCATTCGAACGTTTCCGCGACTACAAAGTCCTTCAGACGCGAGTGAACTTGACCCTGTTTTGCGTCAAATAGCGGAGGACAATCCTGCAGAACTACTGCCAATGTTGCGTGAGCATTGGTCTGTGGAATATGCTGTCGTATGTCACGTGGACCCAAATATTGCGCACGAGATATCGATGCTCGAGGTTCCTACCCTACCGGCAGGCGATTTGGAAGCACTCAGAGCGGACGTATTTACATACGGAGGAGGTCATTCAGGCTGTAGAGGAATGCGGAGTACGCGGTATTCTCCCATTCCTACAACTTCCCTTCGATGACAGCACATACGAATCCGCGGTGGTGGATGAGTGGTCATTTCTCAAGTGCTTCGGCGTTACCTGTCGGGTCGACCTTGCCTTCTATCTGGGTATCTTGAAGATGTTACGAAACTGTGGAACGCAAGTGAGGTATGAGGTCGACTTGCACCTTGTTTATGTGAAAATAGGGGAATCTGCGAAGATTGCAGACAAACCCTTCTTGAAGGCAGGTCGTCCTTCGAACGCTGTCTAATCGCCGAACTAACCTGCCCCAGGAGTTTTTCAGTGAAAATTCAGCTATCCTTTCTCGCGACGAACGTTGGCTCTCACCCAATCAATGCTTGTGGAAAGGTCCATCTTGCTTGCATTTGCGCCCTTGTTTGGAACAAACCTACGACGAACATGCCAGCATCAAGTTCCTCTTTGTTGAGCTACTGGACATCCAAAATTACTCGGAGACAGACGTCTACGAAGAGATAAGGCACATCAGGAAAGACCACCCTGTCTTGACCATTGGGAAGCCATTGCATAAGCGTCTAACCCAATGCTACACATCTTTCAAGGAACTAGCAAGCGGTTCAGATCGCACAGAGGAGGTCCAGTAAGTCCATGTAGCTGTGTGTGAAAGATAGAGTACCAACCATCTAATGCGATCAGCGAAACGTTCGGCAAAGAGTCCTTGATCTATGCTCACAGCAATTGGCACACAACGACTCAATGTGTCTGGCACACATCAGTGAGGCTCGGAGAACGCTATGGCATAGCCAGCGTCTACCCAGACTCTCAAGATATCTTCCAGAGTGTCCTTGGTGTGGAATCGGTGAACTGCAAAGTGCTTCTGGAGCAATTGGTTCGGCTTGGAGAGCAGAGCTCTAAGGATCGAGACGAGATCAAGGCCATCATTCGAATGATCGGGCAAAATCTAACGAGCAAAGGCCCCGAGGACAATCTACAAGAGGCTATTGCGGAACTTCGTGCGGTCAGGTTCTTACCAGTCATTGGCGTTGACGCTTCTCCAACATACGAGACACCGAAAGGTTCGTTCTACGTTGCTGACAATGAGAGGTATGCGGCTGCATTCGAGGGCAAGGTCAAAATACTCGATTTTACCTATGAAGAGCTCAATTCTCTCTATAGATTTTTTGATCTCTTGTCGTTGCAAGGGCAGTACCTCTCTCAACACGTTGAGACTTCTACGGAAGCTGAGAACCTCACTCGAAGCGAAAGTTTGACGAATCATCTGCGACAGAGATCACATGCCTTGTCATGGTATGTATGGTAGCAGTCAACGGGCTCGATACGTGCTGACAGTGTTATAGCTGCGCAATCTACCATCGCAGTCCACGGTACTCTAATAAATCGGAACAAGTTCACCAGCTACTTCTCAAAAGCACAGTCTCGACTGCAGAAAAGCTTTGGACCCGTTTGCACATCAGGCAGGGCAAGAGGAGGATCTCGGTCGACAGTGACCGAGCCTCGATCGTGTTGACCGAGGCTGATGGCGCTCTGCAAGTCTCCGTCCCGAAGCAGGAGGAAGAGCGGATCTCGTGCTACCGATTGTATCTACCTGTGGAGATCATGAGATTGTTTGACATCCAAGATGGCGCAGCCGAAAGGCAGATCTATCGCATCCTCAACGAGGCTGACATGGAAGCTGAAGAGATAATGAGGCAAGAAGATATCAGAGCTGTGCCTTGGCTCGAACGACCTCCGCCGCTGACTCCGAAGCCTGCCTGCAACCTCCGAAGGTCACCGTCTATCGAGCGAGATCTGTTGCCATGGTTGGGCTCACCAGTAGATTCCTCCCAGCCCATTGGATCGGATGAAGAAGTGTCTGAGACCGACAGCATTGCCTTACAAGTCTCGCACGGACCCCGAAGAACCCCAGCTCTCCCTGCTTCAGTACCTCGTCAGAACATCGCGACATACGATGAACGTTCGTACCGTTGGCTGTTGGGAAGAGTTGTTGACCAGGCAAAGCGAGCAGCGATGGTAGATGCAGCAGAGGACCCCTCTGCAAGCCTTGAGTGGATGAATGCACAACTCGCTCAAATGAACTTGGCTTCATCGACTAGCTCTGACCCAGAGTTTTCCGCTATATTCGGTGACAGTACCACGCTGACGACCAAAATGGGCGCAGCTGGCGAGCTTTTCGTATGGATATCCCGCATTGCACGTACAAGCACATCAATGGCGCGTATTCTAACAGTGTGCAGGTGTTCGAGTATCTCCGTGCAAGCGCTTTGCCAGAATTCACTAGCGGGAATTGGCGAAGCAGAATCAGGTCTGAAGTTCGAGTCTTGCCTCAGTTCGAAGAACTACAGAACTGGGAAGCAGCTGAGATATCTGATATCATGATGGAAGACGACCAAGGTGCACTGGAGCTCTTACTTAGGAGCGTTGCATCCAATGCCTTCGCGACATGGGAGGAAGCCTCACCAGCGGAAGATCAAGAAGTAAGAGCGTCAGAGCAGCATCTGAAGCCCACATACATACAGTTACTGACCGCTGATTAGTCGATTGAGTATCTTATCGAAGTCAAAACCACCACTGGTCCTTGCGAAACGCCATTCTGGTTTAGTCTGAATCAGTACTACCTGGTAGGACCGTTTGCTCTTCCTTGTCACGTGCGCATGGCTGACTGCTGCCTGCCAGATGAGAGAGAACGCTCTCATCCCTGGCCAACGACCTACGAGGGTCTTTGCGCTTGTTCGTGTCTTCGACCTGCTAAGTGCGCAGATTGGCATGAAGGTCTATGTCGATCCATGGGGACTTCGAGGTCAGACTCTTCGCTTCGTAGCTTCGTCGCTTCGCGTACGGGTTAGCTAGCTTAAGGACGCGGCAGCTCGCGTACGTCGTTGTTCACGAAGCAGTATTGTGTTTGCTCGGAGATCATGTAGCGGTTTGCTCCTACCACATGGCACGATTTCACGAGGTGATCGTAACTTGTACAGCTGCACGCATGCATCACGCTGGCCAGAGGGCATAGTAGAGGGGATGTAAGAACGCGCGTCAGGTTGAGTGGGCGAGCAGTATCAGGCTTAATAGTGAGCGTTTCAGTGAATGTGGCGAGCACTGCCTTAGCCTATGGCATTTCTTCGCTGGGCTGACCCGTCGCGTAACCCATCCGACACGTTTAAGCTTGGATCCTGTCCGCCGCCCTGAACAGCAGCGGGTTCATGCAAGAACAAGGTTTTCTGGTGTGGTGGCAGATAGCGAAACCACGATCAAACAAGTCAAGTCCGCCACCCCAACCCTCCGTCCCTTCTCACCGAATCGTAAACCCCCCATCAATCCTTAAATCCGCCCCATTAACCATCCCGGCCCCATCCCCAACCAAATACTCCACCGCCCCCGCCACCTCCCCCGGCACCGCAAAGCGCCCCGTCGGAATCATGCTCTCCATGGCCTCGCGCTTGGCCGCGTCCGCCCACGCCTTCTTCCCCAGCTCCGTCAGCACGACCGTGGGCGCGACCGTGTTCGCCGTGATGCCGAGCGGGCCCCACTCGAGCGCCATGCAGCGCGTGAGCGCGTTGAGCCCGGCTTTGGAGGCGCAGTATGCGGCGTGGCCGTCGAGGGCGACGTGTGCGGCTTGGGACGATATGCTTACGATGCGGCCCGGGGGTTTCGCGGCGGTGGCGGAAGGGGATGTGGATGTGGAGGTGCTCGTACTGGTGTAGAGCTTGTGGAAGGCCTGGGAGCAAAGCAGGGGGCCGAGGAGGTTGGGCAGGATGTTCTTGCGGGCTTCGTCGGCGGAGGTTTCAGATAGCGGCTGGACGGAGACGTAGCCGGCTGCATTGATGAGGATGGAGGGGAATGTGGCGGTGGACTTGGCGTAGTCGCTGATGGCGGAGAAGGCGGCGGAGACGGAGTGTTCGTCTGTGATGTCGCATTCGACGGTGGTGACGTTTTCGGGGGCCGTGCTGTTGAAGGTTGCGTGCAGGACGGTGGGGACGCGGGATGCTTCGAAGGGGGCGTAGAGGAGGGCTAGGGCCGCGCCTTTGGAGTGGAGGCTTTGCGCGATGGTGCTGCCGAGGCCGCCTGGAGGGCGGACTGTTAATTGGGCGTTGGGAGTGGGGCGGGCGAGTGTTTGTGTTTGCTTACCTAAACCTCCGGCTATGATTGCCAGGCGACCTGAGTACGCCATGCTTGTGTTCATTTACCTCGAGACTTGCGCTGTATCTGTATGAAGCCTGTGGTGGTATGTAAACAATTGGAATGAGGAGGAGCTTTCGGATGCTGCACGATGACGATGCGGAGCCGAGACTCCATGAATAAGTTACACGTGGTGCAACTCAAAAGCGTACAGGGCTCCTAATATACATCCATTTGGCATATGTCCTGTCAGAGAGGATTCAGCGACCATTCACGAACCTGTAAACTGTCCCCAGATCTTGGATAATAAGCTCTCAGGTTCGCTAATCCTCTCCCCTAAGCCTCTCCCCTCCAGTCATCACATCGCTACACCTCCGGCATATAGGCGGCATATCTTCATTTTCTGACTCGTCAGCAACATACCGCCAGCATCTGGCGCACTTCTCTAGCTCCGGTGACATGACATGCACATATGCCATAATCTCTCCTTTATGGGCAGGATCCTCCACCTCGCGACAATATGCCCACTCCTCGTTCCCCTCTATGCCTTGCACTTCGTCGACCTCCCTTCTCAGCGCGCTGACTTGTACCGCCAACGCAGCACGGATGATCTCACGCTCCTCCACGGTCTTCGCTTTTGAGAATGCTTCGAGTGCGTCATATCCTGGAGTCCCTTCAACAGCGACTGTGCAGCGAGTATCAGACACGACCAGAAGTTCGTTCCAGCAGAGCTCGTCAAATTTGAACAACGGATGATTATACTTGAATACAATGATAACGTAGCAAGCCAACGACTGGCCCAATCTCTTGTCTGCACGAGCCTGCTCCTGCGCAGCTTTGACAGCAGAATCAACGGCTGCAATGCCGTTAACCTGCAAAGCGAGCGCCCAGTCATTCCACTCAGCCGGAAGTTCTCCCCACACGCGTTTGAGTGGGTGACCTGCCTCGTTCTTGATCGCTTCAGGTGTGAATTCATATGTCTCTTCGACTAGCAGCGGGGTGATAGGTGCAAGCATGTGCTGAAATTGGCAGAAGATATGGTACAGCACCGTCCGGCTGATGCGTCCATCCCCACCCTTGGGATCACCACAATAGACGGCATCCTTGACTGTTTCGAGGTAGAAGGCAGAAAGGTCTCTCGCGACCCACTCGTTGATAGCGGCAAGAGCTTTGTGGAACTCATAATTCTGCATGGCTGCGCGTACTTCTTTGACGACCTTGTACAGCTGGAGCAACGCCAGTCGGTGCACTTCGAAAAGTCTCCTGGGACTTTTTATTTGCGCATAGCTGACTACGTACTTGGGATCGTAGTCTGAGAGCATGCCAAGCAAGACCTTCATCGTGACACGATATTTGTCGAGCGACTTGTGTACATTGGTGATAACCTTTTCGCTTATCACAACATCTGAGGTCCAATCACCTGTCGCGGCCCACAACCTGAGTGCGTCTGGTCCGAGTGGGTGGAGGACTCGTCCTTTCTTCGATGGCTTTGCTGGCTGAGGCGCTAAGCCTGCGATAACCTGGTCTGGGTTGACTACGTTGCCGATAGACTTACTCATCTTCTTGCCTTGCGCATCCAGCGTGAAGCCATGCGTCACAAGCTGCCTGAATGGGGCATGTGCGGTAGCTGATGGCTTCGTGGCTTTCTGGTAAGCTATGTTGGTCAAGATGCTTGACTGGAACCAGCCACGATGTTGATCGCTACCTTCAAGGTATACATCAGCACCCGCATCCCCCATAGCTGATTCTTGGCCATGGAGGAGCGACCAACTCGTGCCACTGTCAAACCACACATCCATTGTGTCTTTGCCTCGAATATACTCCCCATCCGCTGGCAGACCAGGCATAATCCAAGCAGGATCGTTAGGAGGATCTGACCACCAACGATCGATACCACGGTCCTTGATTACACTGATGATATGGTCGATGCTTTGGCCACTCAAGATCGCTTCATTCGTCTCCTTGTGGTAGATTGCGGGTATGGGTACGCCCCATGCGCGTTGCCTAGATATGCACCACTCACTTCTGTTTTCGACGAAGCTCCTCAATCGTGACTTGCCTGACTCTGGCCTGAACGTGACATTGTCTAGTGATCGAATGACGTCCTCCTTGATCTTCGAAATGTCTGCAAACCACTGTGCTGTTGCTCTGATCATAATTGGTTGTTTTGTCCTCCAATCGATGGGATATTTGTGCTTAAATTCATAGCTTTTGATCAGTGCATTCTCAGAACGCAGCAGCTCCAGTACTGCTTGATTGCCATCCCCAAAAATGAACTTTCCAGCAAGTAGTGAAGGCTGAGCTGGGCTCGCAGCCTCAGTGAACTCGCCTTTGTCGTTCACTGGTGTCTTGATGACAACGCGGCCAGATTTGATCAGATCTAGCAGAGCCTCAAAGTCATCACCGCCATGCCCCGGTGCACAATGCACTAGTCCAGTGCCTTCTCCGGCAGTGACAAAATCGGCGTGGATGATGGGCCGATTGAGTGCTTCCTCGCCGAATTGTGACAGGCCTGAGTACGTACACTCTAACAGCTCTTCTGACTTCAGTACTTTCAATACCTCAACTTCCTCCTCGAGCTGTTCATTGAGATAGATCAAGCGTTCATGCGCGACAATGAGGTTACCATGCTTCTTTGATCTCACTAGCAGGTACTTGAGATCTTTGTGAATGGCTATTGCCTGGTTTGCGGGCAGTGTCCATGGGGTAGTGGTCCAGATAACAGCATGAACTGGCTCCGGGGAACCACCAATCACAGCAGGTATTCGGAACTTGACTATTGCAGCTGTAGACGTATGTTCATCTCTTTCAATTTCCGCCTCGGCCAGGGCAGTCTGAGACGAGGGTGACCAGTACACGGGTTTGTGTCTTCGAACAATGAGACCATGTTCAGCCATAGCCTTGAAGATGGTAAGCTGCCTCAACTCGAAGTCCTTGTCCATTGTCTTCCAGTGGTTGTCCCAATCACCCATGACACCCCATGAGCGAAAGCCTTTCATCTGTTTCTCCACCGCCTTCGCTGCAAAGCCTCTTGCAGCACCCCTGATCTTGACAGGGTCGATGCCAGAACCTCTTTCCCAGCCATGTTTCTCGAAAGCTTTCAGCTCGATAGGGAGACCGTGGCAGTCCCAGCCAGGAACGTAATTGATGCGTTTGCCTTCGGCAAGTTTCGACCTGCAGATGATGTCTTTCGTGATCTTATTCAGTGCGTGACCAACGTGCAAGTCGCCATTGGCGTATGGCGGTCCATCGTGCAAAGTGAAAGTCTCGTGGGAGGTGGCCGGCCGCTCTCGAAGCTGCCAGGCATACAGTTCATCGCATTGTTGTACGTATCTTGCGACTGCTTCAGGTGGGGGACGCGGAGGGAACTTTGAGTTCGGCAGTCGCAGAGTCAACTTTATTGCTTTGAGAGCTTCGTTCATATCATCTTTATTGTCTGATCGATCCCGTGCGGCCAGTGCTGCAAAACATTTTGGTCGCAGGCGCTACGGTGCAGCACATCATCCGGAAATGTCGATCCCGCCTGAGACGCGTCGACGCGTAAACTGATAGCTCTTATATTTGTAGACCCGTTATCGTTCTACTATCGTCGACCGTCGCTAAAGAAGGACAGAGCGATCGTGGCCGAGTTCCTCCCACTCAGAGCGTGATTGGAAAGGGACACCGGCACTGACCAGACCATTGAAAGGGAAGCCATCGCAGTTCGTTCAGCTTACACTTGTAGAAGAGATGCATATCTACCTAAGCTTCGTGCTGGTATACTGTCAAACAACTGATGATGTCGTTTTTCAGTACCTCGAATAGAACTCCTGGGAAGCCAAATAGCTCCGTATTGCTCATATCGGGCATGCTAGCTTCTCCGCCGGCCCCTTTCGAGTCCTGCTGTGCTGGTGGAGGTCCTTCTTCGAAGCCTCCTAAAAGCTCGATGGAACTCTCTGGGCTATCGCCAGCACCCCATCCACGGTTTAACACCATACCTCGCTGCATTCTGTTTTCCTCCTCAACATCTCGATAGCTACTATGCCACACATCCTTCAGTATATCAGAAATTTCCTTGAACCTCATCTCCGATGTCAGATCAAGAGGCTGACCATTGTCATCGAGCGCAATGCGCCATCGACTCCGTCTGTGCCTGTTGAAAGGGTATGATCCGGGTATGTTGCCGTGCAAGAAGACCTTAGTCACCACGAAGTCCGCCGAGCTATTCACGCTTGCTGAATTTGTTCCTTGTGGCGTCGACACCAAAATGTCGAAACCGTGGTGGAAATAGTTGTAGAACGCTTCCAAGGTAGTTTCGTCATCCTGGGCCTCCTCAACGTTCGATGCATCATTCTCGGACTCATCAGTATAGCTCTTGGTTGAGGAATGCTCATGGTCGCCTAGATGAGGGTCCAGACCAGGCGACCTACTAGGTTGTCGGACTTTTGACGAAGTGCCTCCGGCGTGGATTGACAGGCCGTTTCCAGGTTGGCGGAAGATGGCATCTGGTGGCCCCAGCTCCGCGACTATATCCTGAGGTGTGGTCTCATTCAGGTTGATCATGAAGGGCAACGACGTCCGTCGAAACAGCTCGAGACTTCCGCCACCGTGGATGACGACTTCCTCAACCTCATCGGGCACGCTGTCAGCTGACTTGCCGACAAGGGCTAATGATCTGGGTAGCTGGGGACGCTTGGTGTATAGTGACGCTCTGACTTCTGGCCATGATGATCCGGAGAAGAGAGCCAACGATGTTGCAGACGATGCGGCAGATGACGAAAGCAAGGACACAAAATCTGCCTTTTCAGACCAGGACTTATGCCTGATAGCGAACCTAGCAGCAAGACCAGGCCAGGAAAGGACATATGTTCCTCTCGATCCACCTGAATTTGGTGCTATGTATTCACCAGGATAGGAAGGACCAAACAGACGATTGTAAAGGTGCTTGAAAGAAGGGCCAGGCGCCGGCTCCGTTGCAGTTTCATTAGAACTGCCGGTCCGCCGAACAAGGTCCAGTGATTTGTAAGAGAAGGATGATTTAGAAAAGTCGACAATTTCAATGAGTCGCAGACGCTGATCGGGTCCGTCGAACCTCAAACGTAAGCCATTAGCCTGCAGATTCAACACAATCGGGTCGAGCACTGGCTCTGATGCAGAGTAGGCGAGATCGATCTGCGGGTAGAGCTGGGGCTGTGATTTCAGTCGGGTGAGTATAGCATGTAATGAGGCTCCTAAGTCTTGTCAACTGTTAGCCCTCGTCCCTCAGCTTCGTTATATCTTCTAGACGTACTGATCCATCCCAGGCCACGATTTGGCGTAATGGCAAAGGATGGCCGTGCATCTGCCATGGTTAGGAATGTGTTGGCACACGGTTGTTTCGATGTAAGAGCAGATTCTTAACGTAGTCGTGCCTAGAGGCCGTCATCTGATATCAAAGAAGCCGTTTGCTAGGTGAGAATAGACAGGGCGCATGACTCAGCCTAGCGAAAGCGCGCTTCACGTGTTCATCCTAGAGTCCAGCTGAAGGTTGATCGTGTCGTGACTAGTGTCTAATGTCCTGAGGGCAATACAGTCGGTCCTACGGCAGCACTCTTTGGTTCTAACAATCCGACCATCGTACTCAGCTGCTGAACGTGGTCAGGTCTGCATAAGACGTAAGTTTGGTAGTATGGTGGGGCATGATCGTCGGCGCTAGTCGGCTGAACCATACCTGTTGCGTGCGAGGTAAACACAGAAGTTTAGAGTTGGCAGTGGCATGCGGCCGAGCTGTTACCGCATGCCTGTACAGAACCTAATGCTTGTCGGTATTTTTGATAGACATTGCTTCATGCGCTGATCAAGGGCCTCGCAATCGTCAGCAATATGCATAGGTACAATGCCCTTGCACGAGGCAACTCGCGGCCGCCCAGCGCACCTCCCACGAATGGCAACGCCAACGCCAACCTCAAGAGAAAAGAACGAGACTTTGACCAAGACAGCAGCGATGCGACCAACATCAATGTTGTCGTCCGGTGCCGTGGGCGCAACGACCGAGAAGTGCGAGAGAACAGCGGAGTGG
>Ga0210040_10000172_pt1 | contig 118447 bp, 90 predicted proteins | sample CryGeyCG12114_NA_FD_185462 | JGI IMG/M metagenome (GOLD analysis project Ga0210040, IMG submission 185462) | Groundwater microbial communities from aquifer - Crystal Geyser CG19_WC_8/21/14_NA (SPAdes) (version 2) | ecosystem: Environmental > Aquatic > Deep subsurface > Groundwater | place...
AAAACTACTCTTTCTAAAACTACTCTTTCTAAAACTACTCTTTCTAAAACTACTTTTACTATTTCTAGTTTTATTTCTAGTTTAAATTCTAATACTAGCTCTTACGGTACGAAACTAGTCTTTAAATAGATCTAGCGTAAAACTAGATAAATATACTAAATATAGTAATCTTGTGTGTGTTAAGCCACAGACCCCACTGTATTCCCAGCTGTGTCCTCTATGTAGCGTCCCTTACTCTAGCTTGCGGCGCTGTTAAGTGTTGCGTGCCTTTTCTACTAACAATACACATTCAAGGCACTGATCCAAAATTTCTGTGTTGAGCCGAAGGTCTCGGCAGCTTCAATTTGCAGCCGCAAGGCTGCTCGGTGGCCGGCACTGCGCCTGAATCAATATTTCGCCATGCCAACCTGCATGAAGTCATGCCTTCTTCGACAATTTTTCGTTATTAGCAAAATACCGTTGTGACACGGTATCTACGACAGTGACTGACAGACCGATATACCATTGCAAGTGCCACAGCATCAGAACCCGTCACTGGCTCGTTTTGAGAGAGTTTGGTGGCACTCGTTACAATCGAATGTCTCCATACTTTCCAGTCGTTTCCACACTGACAAGCCGGAGACTTGCACAGATTGGTCAATTTTTCACTTCCAATTTCGGCCCCTGGAAGTCTTCTCTCTTCCTCAAACTCTTGACTAACGACGTTCGTCCCAAATATGTCCGGTGGCGAATCAGCAACGGAGCAACAGCCTTCACGAAGACTGAAACTCGTGCTCAAGACATCTCCTCTCTCGACCCCTGCTGAGTCCCGCACTGCTAGCACTGTTGCACAGAAGGATGGGTCTAGTAGTCCTCCGAGACCTTCGTACTCCCCTGTGACACCGACGCTCTCCCATGAAAAGCTGGCTGGGCAAGAGAAGTCAGACAGGTTAGAAAGCCCATGGATAGACGAGCCAACGCCCCTGCCGCTTAGTCTCGACGACAACGCAGATGCTATCGCATTACGAGCTACAATATCCTTGTTGCAGATGCAGCGCCAACAAAGTCTCAAGGATATACGTGACCTCGACAAGATCAAGGATGCTGCGTTGGAGGATCCGCGCGGCTTTGCAGATGAACTACGAGCAGGCAAATTGAAGAAGCCGATGGCCGGTGAGGTCGCTTTCGATGACGTCGAGTATGAAGAAGAGGACGACGACGGCGAAGCTGCTAAGAGCGAAGAAGCAGCACCGAGTTTTGGGCGCCTGCCAAATGCACAGAATGTAGCTCGATGTCCCCCAATCGAGTGGTCTAAGTACCACATAACTGGTAAGCCCCTGGACAATATGCATGAGATGCAGAAACGATACCCTGGCATATCAGAAAACGATTTTGCAAGGGGCGCCTCGCCGAGTGAGCACGAGGTCACAGCGCCATACAGACCTTTCAGAGATAGGCTGGATACGGACAACGGTCCGAAAGGATGAGCAAGCTTGCTAGTGCGAAATACAACCATACCGTGTCCCTTCTGCCAGCTCAAAGAAAGCCAAATTGTGCCGGTGGACTGTAAGATTCAAAACAACTCAGCTCAGTTTCTAGTCAAAGTCCCGCCATCACCATCAGAACGACATTCATCGGCACTGAATGGCGAATATAGCACTTTGACACCGCTTTGCCTAGCCCGAACCTGGATTTGTCCAAATCATGCGCATCAGATCACCGACTAGCCACCTTGTGTCAATTACACCTGCTAGACAACCATCTTAGGAGTTGACACCGACCGTGTCGCTGAGGATGTGCTGCAATTCCTTAAACTCTCCCTTCAATTTGAGAACGTCCAACTTTCTGCGCAAACCGCACTCTGGGCAGTGAGCACCATTCTGCCTGACGGCTTTGACGTTGACCCTCTTTTTGAGCGCCATGGTCACGCCTGGCGTCCAACTTCCCCTAACACGACCTTTGTCCTTGATGAACGTCTCCTTGACAAGGTCCTTCCGCCGAAAACGAAGGCACTCATAGCAAAGTCTGTACCTTGGCGGCATCCACTTCTCAAGTCTTTGCAGAACAGTTATAAGGTGTACGAAGTCGGATTGCTTCACAAAGGTTTTCCTGGGCTTCGTCGCTGGTCCCTTCTTGTCAGTGGAGGCCGTGCTGGCTTTTTTGGACGACGATTTGGAAGTTTTTGCTATCGATGCTGGCGGTGCTCCTTTAGGACCGATTTTCAACATCTCGAACATGGCCGCATTCCATTTGCAGGTGATGGCGAACATGAGTCTGTCAGCGGGATGTTCAATAAAAGACCAGATGTGGCATTTGAGTTCGTTAGGCAGAGCGGACAGACAGTCGGTCTGTACGAGCTGGCCGTTGGAATACTATCAGCATTAGCGAGGATCGTCACAGGCAGTAGAAGCGACTGACGATCTGCTTGCTGATCTCACCCATCTGCGCTCTGATAGCCGGCTCTTTGACTAGTCGTCTCTGGCTCTCAAGAGTCTGTTTTGCATCTCTGGCCATCTGAAGCTCCTTCTTAAGGATAGCCTCGGCCTCAGCAGCGCTGTTCCCCATGTCAGTAACGGCTGCATAGAGTGTACGAAGGCACTCACAGCTTGGGACTTGTGGTACCAAAGTCAACAGGCATATCGATTGATTGAGAGGACAAGAGGCTCAACCATCAATGGTGTACTGGACCGGTATGCATTGCAGGAAAGTAGATGGTCGCAAAAGCAAAGAAATGGCGCGAAATAGGCAACCTCAAGCACGGCGCCGTTTGCAAGCTGATTTTGTCTTCATAAATCCGAGCGACATTCACGTCAGCATCTCATTCAAGTCGCTGAGGATGGTCTGAGCATAGAGGAAGGCAGGTTCAGTTGATTGGCAAAATTTCGTGGCTATCAACTATTCCTCAGATCTAGTTGGAACCCACACCTTATATACTATGTCACATGCATCTGGGGGATGTATGTGCATACATCTTTTGGTTTCTTCTGGTTATGAGCCCGGTTGGCGCAATTGCAGCGCGGTGTTGTGAAACCACCAGATTGTGTGTGACAGTGTTGATTGAGGATGTGAGAGTGTCCGTACCCTGCACGGGTTCGAACCGCAGTCAGGTCGAGTCGATTGATCAGCCTATGGATGCTAGAGCGAGAGCAAGTGCTAAGTGCCAGATGCCAGAGCCAAAAAGAGAGCCTGAGCCCGAGCCGGAGCCACGCCAGGGCCTAGCACAGGTTTGAGACGATCCTTGTAGCTGTGTGTTCCGTGTTTAGATTCCATGCTGGAATCAGGGGGAGAGTTGGAACCCACACCTTATATACTATGTCACATGCATCTGGGGGATGTATGTGCATACATCTTTTGGTTTCTTCTGATCTGCAGTGGTGTTCCTGTAGCCCGTGATATGAAGTGGCACTCGTTCACGAACCTCCAACCTTCACTGGCTGCATCCACCTTGAGAACGTCAGAACAACATCTCAAGCCTTCAAACCCAGAAAGGAACCTTGCATTCTTTCCGTTCGCACTTGACATTCCCATTTCATACCAGCTGTGCTTCGACTGCACATAAGTGCGCGATATGTGGTAGGGAGCATCTCAAGGACATACAGTATTGCGTTGTTCCGGGTTAATGCCGAATTCGTCTCGAAGCTCGAACGCCCATACTGACAGCAATGCAATCTCGGCATCGTGCTACCAATGCTAGCACCAGGGTGTCCGGCCATACGTCTAGGCATCGTGCAACCACCGGCGACATGGTCTAGCATTCAAATGACAGATTTGCCAATTGGATAGATAAGATGCTCTGGCTATCGAAGGCTATCTTGCATGAACAGTCGCGCTTGCATGTGCCAGTGTTGAACGGTGGTGGGCTATCTCTCCAATGATGTCATTGCAGCAAAGCAAAACTGCGGCCATGTTGATGGTAGGAAACTTAAGCCACCTTATTCCCATCGTGCGGTCGAGCAGAATTAACCCATAGCAATCGTTAAATAGATCGGAGAGACATTTTTAGTGTTTTAAGTGCGAAACAAATCACGTACGCGCAAGCAGTACACATGCTGACCTCTTGAAGCTGACCTTGCTTAGCGACGAGCACATACCTGCCCTTATCAATATTCATATCCCACAACCATGTCTGACCTCGACCCCCAAGCACCTTCTCAGCCGACGCAACAGACTGGTATGCAGGAACTTGGCACCCGAAAGAACATGACCTAATGCGCGTGTCAAAGGACTGAACCAAGAACAGAATCCAGCTGGGAAGACCGCTGAAGAGAAGAGCACTTCGCATGACACATCCACCCTGGGTGAGAAGACAATTGACCACCGTGAGGAACACGATGTACCATCTCAACATGGTGAGGCTGCGACTGGCTCTGCATTGGGTCGTGGCGACACAGGCCCACTGATGGAGAAGGATGTTGGACAATCAGACTCCCATCCATACTCAGACAAGCCAAACATGGAGGGCGAACAAATGCGAGCGCCTGGCGAGGGCGATGTTGCAGATGCTGTCAAGACCGGCGGCGGAGGCGGCCATCTTGGTCAAGAGAGCTTGACGCAGAACCTCGGTGCAAAGACCGAAGCACACAAGGAGGAGCTACATGCTAGGGGTCAGAGGACAGGTGCCGAAATCGAAGAGGAAGAGAAGGAGGATTGGACAGGTAAGAAAGCCGATGTCGGAGAGGCACTGGCTGGAAGAGGCAACAAAGTTGTTCTGGCACCAGAGGAGTAAGTTTTGTTGGCAATGCGATCATCCTCAGCAACCCCTCAACGACCCTTACCAACATCCTGAAGCGCCACCTCAGTCACACGCACGCCCACGGCAACACGACGAGGCCAGCAACTCAACAACACTCACACCTGATATGACTAGCGTAAAAGCATTACTGACGGACTTTTGAAGGAATTTGGACACTGGCAAGCAAAGTTTAAGACCAGACGATACCCTACAGCTTGCGTGAATGGCTTGAAAACGATAACGATGATAGACAATTGACAGAATACTTTCTTCCGCATTCGTCTTCTACGGTCCAGCGTCTTATGGGATTCTTGTCCCGTCTGGTCCGTGCGTTACGGTTCTGTTTTGGGCTAACAAAGAGGCACGCTACTCAAGCACCGAATTGTCGAAGATATGGTCCAGCGAGACAAAGCTACATTGAAACTCGTTGTTCTGAACGTATTCTCTGGTGATAGCATGCGTGCATACCTGCCTGCGGCTCCACATGCAAATGGCAAAATGTCATGTCGCAAGACGTCTATTCCTGGTTCTCAGACCTTGTACCTTTCACACCAAGCTGACAAGGGAAGCAGCTTTCCTCGGTCGGGCAAGCTGACAGTAATAGGCTCTCGAGCGTCCCGAGCTGATGCTTCGTTGAGAAGCACTATATCCACTCCCACGAAAAAAAGGCGTAGAAAGCGGGTCGACAAGGATGTGCTTCCACACTACTTACCTCTTCTCACTATGTGGACATATGTCGATATCATCGAACCCTGTCAGGCATACCAGGCCATGCACGAAAGCACCCACAGCGCCAGAGACAGCAGACTCAAAACGTCTCCATGGTCAGGTACTGGCGGCGCTTATCACGCCGACAGCGGTTAAAGGCTGCGATCGCGATGAAACCGACATCATAGATGCATATGGTGCGAGTCCAGTCACCACCGGACCGAGCCGAGGAGAGTGCAATCCCGACGATGAACAGCTGTTGATCTTACCTCCCTGTCCAAATCCGACCCGCCATCCACTTCATACATATATCCTTCCTCTGCTCTGCGCATCTTGTCAGCACGCCCGGCTGCAGAACATAGCACACTTCGAAGCACAGACGATCAGAGAAAGCGTCGAGCGCGAGCAAGCGTTCGGGTACAACAAGAACGGCGTGGTTGATCCGGAACGGAAAAAGATCGTAAGGAACAGTGGCGCTAGGAGGAAGGGGGACCTAATCCCACTGATTTGTGTTGAGGAGGCTCGGATCGTGAAGGAGAATATCCCAGCTGCCGAAGATGTGTCACGGCCCGACACAGCCGCTGGTGGGGTCGTTGAGCAAGACGACGAGAGTAGGAAGCTGGTCGCGAAGATGGAGCAGATGAACGCGCGGATTGAAGCAACTAGTGGAGGTAGTGCAGTTGTTGTGGCGGCTGACAGAGATACAAGCACTGACGTCGAGGTGCGAGATTCAAGTCCTCGCCAAGTCTTATCTCCTAGTGGAACCACGACAGCCTCTTCCGGCTGGTCTTGGTGGGGACGTGGGACTGCTTCTGCTTCGCTGAAAGCCACGTCCCCAGCGCCGGCAAAGCCGCAGCAGGACTCTGGGCACAAGAAGACAGCCTCGAGATTCTCCGTTGGGTTTCCTCGGCCAGCATCACCACGTGTTAATGTGTCGAGAGACGGGTTCGGACGGAATTTGAAGGGTATGAACCGCATTATGGGGTGGGATGGCGGAGGTGCGCAAGGCACCTGAAATTGTGGTCTGGCTTTAAGCAATGCATATGCCTCGCCTGGTTCGCGAATGTTGCATCCGAAGGACGAAGCTAGAGGGGCATCCTTGGCAGGGCCCCCAGTTGTATGACATCGATCAGGCCTCCAAGAACAACCCCCGCGCCCGGCATAGCACAGATGTGAGGACGTCGCTTACTGAAGAGATATTCAATGCTTTCTACACCGTCGTGGACGGGGAGTCAGTGGAGGGTCAACAAAGTCAACCATAGAGATCTCAAACAATGTCGAGCACTCAATCTCCTAAACACCTCTTCCTCGTCGTAACCTGGACTATCAAACCGGAACATGTCGATGACTGGCTCGAAGCAGAATTCGAAGCCTGGGAAACAGTCCACAATCAACCAGAATGTGTCTTCTTCGAAATCCTCCGCGATCCAGCAAAGCCAAATTCATTCAGGTTGCTTGAGTGCTGGAACAGGGATAGGGAGTGGTTCGACAACGTGCAACTGAAGACAAAGCCGTACCAAGTGTTGGCGGGTAAGACGCTTGAAAGGGACATTATTGAGGAGCCGTTGAAGATCGAGTACCTTGAGAGGATGGGGCCGGAAGTCAATGGGAGTGTGATTAGACAAGGGTATCTCGATGGTGCAAGGGTGATGAAATGAGGTGGGGTGAGCACTGCATCTCTTTGGCTGGGAGGGTGTTGGAAGGAGCTTCATCGAACCGCACCGTGTTGAGGTATATCTAGGATCAATACCAAATGCCCAGATAAAGCCACCGATGGATTCAACATCGTTGGCTAGACTGACCCAAATGAGAATGCTATCATGAGACACAAGTTATCGACGAGTCAGGAATACCGCAGTGTGATACTGATGGTTAGCACTAGACCTTCACCTGTAGATGCAGGCAGCGGGCTTTGGGTGGTCAGGACGCATCTTGAGTTTCGTCACGCCAGAGAGAATACCTAGAGTTGGTACCTACCAAGTACCTATAGGTACTAATTATTGCAAGGAAGTCAGTCAAATCAAGCGTAAAATACACAGAATCAGCCTTACGTAGCGCACTGGCACTCACGCTTGATGCTCGGAGTTACTGATAACGCTGGAGGTTTTGGTCTCAGTTTCAGCTGGCAAACGCCACGATACGCCAAGCAAACGTCATCGGACGTACATACCTATGTAATTTAGGCAGTCGCCAAACCTTGGAAGGTTCATGCCCAGGTTGTTACCATGTGGCAGGACATGGAACCACCCAGATCGTAAGCCTCGTTCAACATCGGTCTTCATTTGCATCCCTACCGCCACAGAGCAACGGTCCTTCACCTTCGATCCTGGGACCTTGCTATCATACTCACGTATACCGCATTCTCTAGCACTGAAGCCGATAATCGTGGCCCACTGAAGACGTTTACTCAGCATCCGGATATCGTCACAGGTCCGCATAGCCAAACGACATTGAGACTTAGGTTCCTGAGACAGGCGGCCGCGCTATCAGATACGCTTCAAAGCGCCACTAACTCTTGGACACATACTGCTGTAGACCATACACACTTAGCAAATTCATCACCACAAGCCACCCACCATGTCTCTCAACTGGGTGATGATCCCCGACGCCTCAATGACAACCTCACCATCACCACAAAAATCAGACTTTATTCCGCTCCCCAATGAACGCACGATCTTCAAATCCTCTAACCGCACCTCACTCTCCCTCACAACTCCTAAATCAACATACCCAGCCCACTCCCCCAACCTTTCAATCACAAGCAGTGACGGTACCCTGTACCTCACGAACCAACGCATAATCTATCTCCCTAGAGCAAATTCGACAGTATCTAGCAACGTATCGAGTTTCAAGTCCTTCTCATGCGCCCTGCTCAACCTCCACGACACACACCTCGTGATGCCATGGTTCGGACCCAACGCATGGACGGCGATGGTGCAGCCCGTGCCCGGTGGAGGCTTGCACTCACCCGGCAACGCAAGTGGCATGGAGCTAAAGTTCACGTTCAAGGAAGGTGGCGCACCAGATTTTCAGGGAAAGTTCGAGGCTATCAAGGAACGACTGCAGCAGGTCGTTGAAGCGGCGAGGGAGCAGAATGGGGTGCAGACCTCAAGAGGGAATGTGGCGGCGAATGTGGATATGGCCAATGTGCATCTTGAGCAGCTGCCGCGGTACGAGGATAGTGGGGCTGATAGGATAGCGCCGCCGGAGCGGGAGCGGCAGCGTGACGTGGATGAACGGGTTGAGCAGAGTGCGCCTGCAAGTGCCACGGCGGATGAGGTGAGAGCTATGGCTGCTGCCGCAGCGACGCAGAGGAGGGAAGAAGCCGTGCGGAGACGGAGTAGGGGAGAAGAAGTGGAGAGGGACAGGGTGAATAGAGGAGTTGAGGGTGAAGTACCTGCTGATGCGCCGCCGGGATATGAAGAGGCGCAGATGGAGAGTGTGCAGGCAGAACTGGAGTGGAGATCACAAAGGGAGACTGAACGGACTTGAGGATGACTCGCAAGGGGCGGATGATCATGACTTTTCATTTAATTCGTATCCTTTCCAAACGACTCATGACCTCGTAGACAATACTATGGTAGAGAGACAACAGCGGACCCCATACTTCGTAGATTTGGTGGCATGATGCTCAACACGTGCAGGCGGGAGCCACATGAGAACGAGTGGGTCCTGTTTCTCGAAAATTACCTCTTCCGGACGCCATCTCGAATTTTGTATATTTGCAGCAAGAAGCGACAGAATGGAGACATAAGAAGCTTCTCTGACACGTACATATCATGGCGCCAACCGTGAATACGACACTGAAGCGCAAAGCAGAGAGTGAAGCAGCAAGGAACCCGTCCACGAAGAAGCGCCACACGAGCGACATCCGCAAAGCATTCCGAGATGATCTATTCGAGCCACAGACTGTCAAATCATTCCATGACAGCTACACCACTAGCGAGCCATATCCACATGCAGTCGTCTCGGGCCTCATACAGGAAGATCTCTTGCGCAACGTTCGCAGCGAGATCACGGAGAACATCCACTTCACCCTCAAAGAGACAGATATATATCGCATCCACCAATCTGGCGATCTAGCCAACCTCTCCAACCTCGACCAGGAGGCTCTGAAGCGGCTACCGAGTCTAGTCAAACTAAGAGATGCCCTGTACAGCCCAGGTTTTCGGGAATGGGTGTCAGAAGTCACTGGCGCGGGAAAGCTGTCGGGGCGCAAGACGGATATGGCGGTGAACGTGTATACCCCCAGCAGCTACCTATTGTGCCATGACGATGTGATAGGGAGCAGAAGAGTCAGTTACATCCTTTACTTGACCGATCCTGACAACCCATGGCAAGCTGAGTGGGGTGGTGGACTCAGGCTGTATCCCACCGAGCCCAAGAAGAACAGAGCTGGAGAGGACATCAAGGTACCACTAGCTGAGTGGAACGTGAATATCCCACCAAGCTTCTCGCAATTGAGTTTCTTTGCCGTAAGACCAGGAGAAAGCTACCACGACGTCGAAGAAGTCTACCACGCCAAGGACGCGCAAGACGACAAGGGCAGGATAAGAATGGCTGTCAGTGGTTGGTTCCACATACCGCAAGAAGGAGAGGACGGCTTTGAGGCTGGGGTCGAAGAGGCACAAGCCCAGAAATCAAGCTTGGCGCAACTACAAGGCGCAGCTGACGAGTTCGACGAGCCACAAACAATCTTCAGGCATTTCGACGAGCCCCGAGCAGTAGCAAATGCACAAGCAACCGGCACAGAACAAGATCCCGGCGACGAGGATGATCAAGACGAGACTCTTCTCACCGAGCAAGATCTTACATTCCTCCTCCAATACATCACTCCCGGTTTTCTTGTCCCAGACAAGCTCGAGGAGCTAGCCGACTCCTTCGAAGAAACCTCAATGCTCCAACTTGACGCTTTTCTAGCGGAAAAGTTCACCAAAGATCTGAAACCATACATCGAACGCATCGACCAGCCAGCCTTTGAATCGTACGTCAACCCGTGGCCGATAGCAAGGCCGCCGCACAAACATCGCTTCGCCTACCTTACCGAGTCAACAGCACCAGCAAGTGACTATAACCCCATTTCGCAGCTGCTAAACGACCTGCTGCACTCCCACGCTTTCAAAAAGTGGCTCGCACTAGCCACTGGTCTCCAGCCCTCAAGTCTAATGCGTCAGCATGCCCTCGCGCGCCGTTTCCGCGCTGGTGGTGACTACGCCCTCGCAAACACATATACCGGCGAGCAGCCACGACTGGAATTCACCATCAACCTGACTCCAAGCACAGGCTGGGAGCGCGAGGACCCCGACGCCGCTACTCCACCAGCGCCAAAATCAGACACAAACGGAAAACACAAACCCAATACCAACGGTGCCGCGTCCTTGTCCTCCTCCAAAGACATACACAAAGACAAACTCGTGAACATCGATCGCCCTGAATACGGCGGCGAAGAAATCTACATGGCGGCCGACGACGACGACGCCTCAATCCACAGCAAAGCCCTGCCCAGCGTAGGCAGAAAGTCCCGTAACTATGATCCAGCCGTCTATCAGTCCAACGGCAACGACGCCGAGGATGATGACGGCGGGATCCTGTTCACCAACGCGCCCGCGTGGAATACATTCTGTGTTGTATTGAGGGATAAAGGGACGATGAGGTTTGTGAAGTATGTGAGTCAGGCGGCGCGCGGTGACAGGTGGGATGTTAAGGGGGAGATTGAGCTGGCGGAGAATGCTTTTGATGGGGAAGGTGGTGTTGATGATGCAGATTTGGGGGAGCTGGGCGAGGATGATGTTGAGGAGGAGGTTGAGTTTGAGGAGGGCGAAGATGAAGATGAAGATGAAGATGAAGATGTTAGTACTCCGGAGGAGACCGAGACGACGTAGGAGAGCTGCATGGTCCGGCGAACACAACCGACAAGATCTACGAGTAAAACGTGCAAGAATGTGGCGTTTGACTAATACGGAGTGTCTCGAGTGACCTAATATTTGCTAGTCAGAATCAGCTGTCTGGTCGAAGACCCTTTCACCACCGCACCGTCAGAACACCCTTTTGGAATGGCGCTAGCTTGCGAAGGAGGACCCTCCCAGCTGGCCGAACCACAGGCGTCGTCTCCTGCATTCTGCTTCTAATCGACCGACGGGTTCGACACCGTACTGCAGTGCACACAGACCTAACGCGCGTGCTGCCTGAGAATTGGCGCTAGGGACTCCACTGTCAACTCTCACTCCTCTCCACTGACGCCTCGGTGCCGAGAACCCGACAATCTCTGGTACCCCAGCATCTCTTCCTCGCTGTGTAGCCTCGTGAGCCTGGTCCTCGCCACAAGAAATGTCTTCACCTCACAACGACATACGTCCCGCACCAACGCATAGCGCGGACCATCCGTCTCCCTCCACTTCCCCACCGAGCTCAACATTCATCCGGGTCGACCCCAAGCGCCTCGTCTTTCATCCATCGCCGGACTCGCTGGTGTTCAGGGACCCCACCGACAAGGACTACGGCCAGACCAGACCAAACCAGACCACCGCAACACGGCCATGAACGAGTAAGTATCACGGCGTGCTGCCGGCGCAGATGTCCGGCTGCAAGCGAGGTGTTGCAGGTGGGTTGGATCCTGGATCCGACGCTCTACTTCGGTGTTTGTCGGACGTCCTTCGCTCGATAGTGGACGTGCGTTCACCGACAGCACATTGCGTTCTCGCGTCCACATCTGACATCAAGATTCAATGTTATTGCCCCTTGAATGAGAATGAGAATGAGAATGAGGCGCATATTGCTATTGCTATCGCTATCGCAGGAGATTCCCTGGCTAGGGTGGACCGAGGACTATCGAACGGAACGTGGTCCATCAGATTAGATTGATGAGCGTTATTGCAGAGAGCTAGAGTAGATGTACAGTATGGATCGGGAATGGTGGGTGGGTGGGTGACTTGACAGACGATATGGTGAGCATGCCGCTGTACTGTCTGTAATGAACGGGGGGTCCGGGAAGAAGCAATCATGTTTCCGGGTATCGATAGCGCGATGGCGTGGTGCGTGGGTCGGATTTGCATACTGCGAGGTAGAAGGAGGCTAAGGATGGATGAGGGTTGTAGGGTTGTGAGGAACATGATCCTGGATAAAGATAACTGGTAATTATCGTGCGGACTTCAACTGTCTGATCGGATGCTTATGTGTGTCTTGTAGTGAGATTCCATCAACATCGACTTAGAATTATCTTCACGGACGCCGGAGCTGATTGACCAAAAGTCCTAAAACGTGAATAAGTAGTATTGGCTCGTTACTTGACTGTTGGGGCCTTGCGTGGCTAGCCAGGGGAAATGACATGGCGGCCCCCACTACCTCACCCGTCAAATTGTTTCATCACATCATCCAATGCCATTCCAGTCTCATGCCAATCCGAACCGAACACATCACGCACGCCTCTCAAACATTAATCTGGTGCCGCCAAACCTGTTGCTCCGCTCTAGACGAGAAACGCGACGCATTCAGCAACTGCTGCATCTGGTCGTCACTAGCGAACATGATGTTCCTCGCCATATACCAACGGACCCCCTCAGTGCAAGGCGGGCTAGTCAAGCTCCCCTTGTAAGTCCAAAATTCATTAAAATAGTCGCCTTCTTCAAGCGCCAGCCGCGGGTTGGACGTCGTGTTCACCCGTTGCTCGGTGTGCCTGTACGAGATGAGCTCGGGCATGTTGCTGAGGAAAGTCGACTCGACGTTTCCAGGGTCGATGCGGATGGCTAGTACAGAGCGATAGTGTCCTTCCTCGCCTGCGTGGACGAGGTGGAGCTCGGCCTTGGCTCTGTCTCCCTGGACGGAGTGGTCTGCGGGAGCGTGGATGTGCCATCCGCTCAGATGCACGGTCTCGTTGTGCCCGTCTTCCTCTTCGAATGTGAAGCTTGGTAATCCTGAGTAATCGCCTTCCGGGTGGGCGTATGTCATAGCGGGACCGTATCCCCAATTGTAGAACGTGCCTTGGGCTTCCATGTCGTAGTTGTCGAATATGGGGTTATGTCTGAGGGACAACCCTTGGCTTACTGTGAGAGGGATGGGAGATTGATGGGTCCCCGTTTGACAAAGGCTGTAATCTGTTGAGAGATGTTAGGGGACATACTCACAACAAGGCACGGGCTGCTGCCCCGGCTGACGGCGACTTACCCTCGCTGAGTCGACCCCAGTCAATCGAGGCATCGTACGTCCAATTCGGAGGGGCGCCTGATTGACGCTTATGGATACGAAGGCCTTGAGTCTTCAGCTGGCTATGATAATCGTGGTCTGGGCACGCAAGGACGGTTGACAGCCCGAGAGCCGAAGTGAGTGCCAAGCTTTTGAAAAACATGGTGCGAAAGAAGAGCTTATAGATGTAGCAGGTACGATGTAAGGCTGAGTGGAGGTGACTGAAACATGGCCCAGTCGTCCAACGCTGCCAGCAGTCTTATATTCGCGTCTTCGAGGCGGCAGATACACATCTTGCAAGCGTTCAGGTGCCGATAGCGGCGGCACCATCGCCGACTCTTGCTCAAGCAAGACAGCTGTCGGTCTGGAAGACCAGCTGTAGGAGGCGGGGATCTTGGCGCGAGTAATAGGCAACCAAGGACTTCAACGGGGTAACCTCCATTCACCGAGGCTCACTGGTACTGTCATGAACCAGGTCTCTGGTGTCTGCCGAATGAGGACAGCGACGATGTCATCCTTCAGAGTTTGTCGACTTCTTCCCCATCCCCGTTGCATCTGCCATGCAGCATAAGGTTGTCATGTTCCCTCTTAGTGGAGGTTGCTTCCCCGACTTTAGCAGAGCAGCTGGGTCAGTGTGCCGGGGACATACCGTGAAGCTTTGAGCTCAACGCCCAATGCCATCATTATCAGGTGATACAATCAAAACAATACTTTGAGTATAGCCGACGCCATAGTTATCAGGTGATATGGTCAAAACAAGACTTTTAAGTTGAGACTATGACTGTCACAAAAGGCTTCTGGACGCCTTTTCGTGTCTTGGCTCTGCAGGACCGTTCGCTTGGCGGCAGCGGAATCAAATGGCGTGGAGAATCAGGCCGACCCGTTCCAAAGCTACAAGGTATACTCGTGTTCGTCACGGATTCGCCCGGCGGCTGGGGCGGCTGGCCTGGCTGGCCTGACTGGCCTGACTGGGTTTGTGTGGAATGGGGCTTTGGTGTTCCGAAAAGCACCAAGGATAAAGTCCCTTTCAGAATTTGCGTTGCCCATCATATACTGATGTCTTGCCCTACAGTGGCACGAGGGGAGCGAGAACCAAGACCCCTGCGAGATTCCTCGTCTTGACCTGCCGGCGTAAGATAAGACCCTGCATTGCGTCTGCAAGCAATAATAGTCGAGCTGCTGCGGCAGACCAGCCCTCCGGTCTACGAACATTCATTTATGTTCGTAGCCCAACTATATTCAACAAGCTTGAAGTGAATTGTTCTCAGCTGCGTTTGGCCTCTCTCTTGATATTCGTGTCCGTAATATATACAATTGCGCCGTCGTGTAATGCTTCTGGTTTGTCTTGGGCAGCTTAGAACTTCTCGCCCTTAGGCCCAAGCGTATTCCCCAGCCTGAAATCCGAACCCTTCGATCCCATGGCCTGTGAAGTCGTTGGGTAGTTCGTCTGAATGTAGTTCTGCTCCGCCTTGTCCTGCATATAGTTCTGTTCGTAGCCCTTGTAACCGTGCACCTTCGCCGTCTTCAGAAGCTGTAGGTATCGATCTGCCGCCATAACTATTAGCACCGCCTCTGGCAAACTAGGACAACACACCTCTGTATTTCCCGCACTTCTCAAGATGGTTAACGCCTTCTCGGTGGTAGCATTTGCCCATCTCCTCTCTCACTAGACGTGCCATCATCACTTGCACCCATTGCTCGCGGATGATGGCATCTCGGGCGTTGGCGACGGCTTCGCTGTTTCCGAGGTCGACACCCTCGAATGTGGGCGGGACTGTTGGCTTCTTTCTCAAGAAGGACTCTGATTCTGGTGTGGGCATGTTGGCGGCCTGGGTTGGTAGATCGAGAGAGAGGAGGGTCACGGCTTGTCGCGTAGCCCAGCAGATCGGGAAGACTCCAATCGCCCCGCTTATGATACGTCCGCCTGATATAGAAGTATGGTCTGGGTGGCAGCTAACTTCGAAGCACTGCCTCTTTAGAACAATTCAAGCTCGCTGCTGTCATTCGACAAGCTTCCTATTGGCGGGAGCTCCGATCTACTTACGCCAAGAAAGTACGGCAAGGCAAGAGCGCTTTCATTGCCACGCATTCAAGTGAATCAACTCTAACAACTGGAGGTAGGCACGAGCATGATGGAACGCATGACGACGTCCTCGCTGACTGGCACGATCATCATATCTTCGTACTCTGAACATCAAGCTGCGGCAAAGTCGAGATCTCCACTTCACTATTAGAGCATTGCGAGAAGGCCGGAAAGCGTGCGCTTGAGATAGAATATCGGCAGAGTACACGGCTCGCATGCTTGAACCAAGTATTCCACTGACAGAGCACTCGTAAAACTCCTCTCCCTCCGTGCGATGCCGTGCCCCTAAAGTACACAGCCAACTCTATCCTACCGCACCCTACTCAACAACGATAGCACAGCTCCAACTCCACGGCCCACTCCCATCCGCCCTAAACCCATACTCCTTCCACATCGGATGCTTCGCATCTCTCAGTATAGGATGCTCCCATCTAATCCACTTCAGCAATCCCGTCCCTTTGCACCCGTAGTCGCTGTGGAAGTCACACGCTAGTTGGGCCCCCAATCCGATCGAGAATGGCGCTGCGGCGTCGATCGTCGTGCATGCCATTGCAGGGTGGGCCGCAAACGGTCGTAACAGACCCCTGGTGTGACGACATTGGGATTCACGGCTGCGATTCCGCCGAGATTGATGTCGGTGCATTCCAGGACGAAGAGCTCACGGTCGTCGACTTCACGCTTCGCTGGCTCGATGGACGATGTGGAAGAGTCTTCTAGGATGGGGTAGGCCTCGTCGTTGGAAGCTGCTAATGCTAACGCTGTACCGCTGAAGAGCAGCAACTGCGCCGCGCGGAGTTTCATCTCGAATCTTGCTCTTCCTCTGGCTGAACTGCGGCAAGGGCCGGTCAGAAAGCTGGAAGAGTATAGTGTGACAGTGTCTCTCACCACACTCCGTAGTAGTTAACAGCAACTGGCAGCTGCCCGTCGTCCAGCGTCCTTTGTATATTCCAGCACAGACCGTATCTGATTGATGGTAGCCGAACGCTTGTCTCCTCAAAGACGTGCTGCCGTAAACAGCGAGACCCACCGAAGAAACAAAGAATGCATTTCCGGCAAAGCTACTCAACAATACCGAGCAGCGCACTGACCCATGGTCTTGGAGTTAAAGCACAAGCTCTTTCGGACGATGAACCGAGGTGCACACCGTGTGAAGCTGTTTGCGTGGTTGAGTGTATGGGAACTTGATCGCGCGAACCCCAAGTTGGCTTCCTCTATCTGTCTGAGCCTTGACCGTGGTGACTTTGGTGATGGCCACACAATGAATGGTCACCGTTACCTTTACGGTATGAGTGTTCGCTCATAAACCGAGACCGCGGAAGGTGCTGATGTATCTGCGTGGGCAGGAGCGGACGGAAGAAGATGCAGATCAGCAACTGAGCACATTGTAAAGACAGTGCTACGCCTGAGGCACCGTGGTGGACGAAGAGTTTGCTTAAGACTAGAGCGAAGGCTTACCTCCGCTTACTTTGTCCCCTCCTAGCGGGATGACTACTGAATCGCACACCCCTCTTCCCAGGCCCAGCCTTGTCCCTTCGCTTGTCGATGCCTGCGCCTGCACTTACGCCTCCTCCGGCACCATTCTTATCGACCTTCTCACCACTCAATGCCCTCCTTTGGTTTCCCTGACCTTTCTGGATGGGGCTCCTCGGACTTTGACCTTGTGGCCCACCCTTGCCACTGAGTATCTTCCTTGCAACTTCTCTTGCCTCCTCGACGTCGAGCATTTCCTCATCATTACCACCGGCCCTCGACTCTTGACGGCTCGATTTCTGCATACCCGATTTGACCTTCAGTTTCCCCTTCTGACCTCTCTGCACAGCATGTGGACCAGATACAGCATCAAGGTAGGCGTCTACCGCGCCCCCTTTGCTGTCGGTCTTGTTACCATCTATCACGGTATCATCTCCGTCATCGTCATCCGCACCACCAAATACCAGCTTTCCGTCCTCATTGTATTTTGCCTTGGTCTTCCTATGCTGCTCTCCTCCCACTTTGGTGCCGCTGCGCCGAGATGAGGAGATGGCAGACATGCTCTTCGAGTCGAGCAAATCAAGCGGTTCATCGTCGCTGTCTTCCTGGTTGCGAATGAACTGCTCTCGCCCTGTCTTCGCACCTTTTCCACTTTTACCAGTCCTGTTCGTCGTCTTGCTCTTAAGAGTGACTCCTGACATCGCATCGTCATCATCCTCATCACTACCAAGAACTTCCGAATCATCGTCGTCAGAGCCATATACTGCTTCGTCGTATTCATTGTCGTAAGTGCTTTGTCCACCCTTTCCAGTACCAGCTTCCTCCTCATCAGAATCTGCTTGTCCAGTACCAGCCTTTTTCCGCCTAGCCCTCTCACGTGCTTTACGAATATTCACAATAAGCTTTTTCGCATCAGACCCAGCCCACTCCTCAACCTGTTGCCCTCCAAACCTCCTCACCAATCTATCGAGAATATTCTTGACTTTTGCCTTCAGCCGCCCCTTGTTCTCTTTACTCCATACAAGCAACTGCGGTACCAGCTCCGCCATCCTCGGCTCCAATGCCTCAAGCGGTAAGATAACAACAATAACCTTCACAAAGCCCAAGACCGCACGTACGATTTCACGATTGTTTGATTGGATGAACATAGTCACAGTATCAACCAACTCGCTCTTCATGTTGCCGGTGAGTGCGTCGTGCTCGTGATATTCGTACAACAGCGCCCCAAGGGCAGTGATACTCGCTGCGACCATGTGCGGTGCAACTCCCGCGAGACCAGCAGAGACCATAGTGAAGAGTTCCTCAACTGAGGCGACGGCGTCGGGTGCGTCATCGGGCATGTGCGGAGTTAATGAGTTGCGGATCAACGTACTGGGTGGCGCATCCGCTATTCTCTTCGCTGCAGAGAATAGGGTCTGGAAACCAGCGGTACGGGCCTTCTCGTTGCTGTCCTTACAGGAGAGGACTATTTCGGAAAGTACAGTGGGGATGAAGTGGAGGGCGTTGTTGTCGAGAAAGTTTATGATGGTGTCGATCGCCATTGTTCGATCTCTGCGTGCTGGGACAGGCGTCTTCTCACTCGTTGCTATGATCAACTGCTGTAATTCCGCAGATCGTGCTTGGAGGGCAGCTCGGCCTGTTTCTGAGGTTGCGAGCCGCGGAATGAGTTTGTATGCCTTCTTGATTAGCTGAGGGTCTGACGCGAGTATAGCGGGGTTCGTGATGATATTGCTAGCGAGTATGAATAGCGGAGCGAACGTGGATCTGGGCAGATGTATTGAAAGAGCGATGACGAGGTCGAGAAGGGTGTGGGATGTTGGTGGCATTTTACTTCGGTTTGGCTGGTCTGGCTGTTTCTTTGGTATTGGCGCATCTGCTGCGGGTATTTCTGCTTCAAGCATCTTGCCGACACGTTCAAAGGTATCAATTAGGTCTTTCTCAGGTGTGATGCTCAGGTAGGCATTGATGCACTGAAGGATATAGGCTCTTGACTGTGGAAGAGTTTGGCTGTAGACGTTGAACAGGACTGCCAGTAGATTGCTTGCGAGAGATGCGAGGTGGGACATGTTCTTCTGAGCATCCTCTTTCGTCGTTCTGTGCTCAACTTGTAGCTCTTCCGTGTCGGCGTCGGAGTCGAGAACTGTTTGATTGGACTGGACGAGCTTCTCTAGTGCTCGACAGACGTTGACTCGGAGATCTGCTTGCTGGTAGAGCACGTTCGAGAGCAGTTCCGCAAACTTCTGGTCGACAGCAATCCGCAAATCGACCGGCAAGTCGCAGTAGCCAGGCAAAATGGACCAGACTTGCTGTACGACGGTCTCGTAGACCTTGACATCCATGGTCTTTTCAGCTGAGCCATGATCCATGACCCGCTGGTACATAGTCTCCGAAAGCGGCACGAGCTCGTCCTTGAAATGAGCCAGGTTGGTGTTGGTGACATTGTCTCTAAACAGTGGCAGCAGCCAAGCTCGACCTGCCTGGCCCTTCTTCGGTTTGACTAGGTTGAGAGGCAGAACACTCAGCACAGCTTGAGGACCGAGACTGCGAATAGCGTGACCAAGCACTTGGTCTGCCTCTTTTTTGCCCTGGAAGCTGTTGTTCCCTCGAAGCTCCCCAACTGCTTGTACAAGAGGCAATAGGTAAGGATCGCCTCTCCACCGCAGTGCATCGAAGAGTGCCGAAAGCACATTGAAGACTTCCATCCAGGCAGTCTGATACTTCACTGAAAGCAGTTCAACAGCTTTGTCCGCAACCCGTTGTAGCACTTTCTCGTCATATACCGAGGGCTCCAGAATAACACTGTTCGGTATGCAATTCGCAAAGAATGAAATCAAGCACTCCGATGCAGACACCCTAATATTGTGCGAAGGGTTTGGTAGAAACGTCAGCACAAGGTCCATTAACTCTGGCAACTTCGCAAAGACCTCCTCAGACTCAAGCTGTGCATATGCACCATATCCCCTCGACAAAATGGCAATCCAAGGGGGTAGAAGCTGGGCATCGTTCTGCTGTGGCTTCAATTCAACGATCGCTTCGAGCAGACGTGGTAGCTTGGCTGAGGAGAGTTCATCCTGCATGCTCTCGAATATGACCTCGAAGACCTCGAACGCACTCATAACCAGAAAATCATTCCTCGACCGCGAAATGGAGAGCAAAATCTCACATAGGGTCTCGATCTTCTTGCTTGGCCATCCTCCCGACGCCACGGCAACAGTCTTTATCAATTGCAAAGCATGTATGATTGAAGGGTCATTACCCTCATCGCCAGCATTCTTATTCCTCTGTCTCCTGTTCTGATGTACAAGCTGTACGACGCTCTTCAGGTTGTTCTGGGCTGCGACAGCGCAAAGTTCGGCGGCTGGATGATCCAAGGACGGACCAGGTGGAGGGTTTTGCAGCACAGTCTTCACGGCATCCTGGGCTCGTCTCCTGATCTTGGGGCGCTGGTCGATGGCCAGTGGGAGAAGGGCAGTCAAGGCTTGTCGGGGGCTTGTTTGGGTAGAGGGAAGATTCCAGGCCGGACCGTCTTGTGCTGCGAGTATGGATTCAATGCAGCCGATTGCTGACTTTATGAGGGCGGTATTGCTTCCTTCTGCACTCAGGTAAGGTGCTAGTAGAGAAACGATCGAGGCAAACTGGGTGCGTAGGAGTGCTGCAGGGACATGGGAAGTGATCAAGTCGAGGAGGTAGACTGTTGACGAGACTAGCTCATTTGGCTCGCTTGGGCTTGTGCCGGCATCATGCGCTGTCTGCTTCAGTAGTGCTAGAAGGGCTGCAAAATAAGCGGTGGGCGTGAATTTGGTGTTTTGTTCTCGGAGCGTGTCTTCGATACTGCTGAGCACTACCGCTGTGTGTCTTTGATTTTCGAGGTTCGGTGTCTTGATCTTCTCAAGCTTCTCCTCAAGAGACATGACGCCCGCTGTGTCTCTCAAAGAAGCAAATATTATGCAACCAGACCTGCGCCTGGTGTAGTATGGCACTTGCATCTCTGAACATTTTTTGTTACGCTGCGGCTTCTTATCGATAGATCGACGGGCCAGAAAGTGGAGTCTCTGGATGCTCTAGCGTGTATCAACCGGACCAACTGGTCACATATGCCAGCACCACCTACGATACATGGCAACGAAAGCAGTATTCACGTGAAAGAGCATCTAACGTTGAAAGCCGCTTCATAGTCGCGAAGAACGTCAACTCGCAGCCTGATAAGTACCAATTCGTAGTACGGCTGCCTTTGCTTTCAAGTTCTCACCTACCACCACCTTTCAGTTTCTGTTACTAGGACCTCCTGCTTGCCCAGTAGCTATCAGTCAGGCTGACAGCAAGGTTCCAACCGTTCCAATGTCAAAACATGTGCTGCCGCACTGACGTAAGGTGTTTCGTCCGCCCGGGGCAAATGCAAGGATCAAAGGGCGTGCAGATCGTAGGGGATCAGCATCCTTCGTCCCACTCTTATGCTTACCCCAGATTCGGGGCAACCTTTCGTCCACTTGAGACTCGATAAGCTTATGACACCACCGCAAGGGCTACACACCTACGCGGACGATCCGTCCGTAGCCTAGAGTGCCGGTCGAGTACAAATATAGGTAAAGAAGGCCTGATACATCCAAACAGGAATGTAATGGCTAAACATATGAGATCCGTCAAACAGCGACTCAAATAGCGACAACTTCGTGTTTCACCAGCTCCGGGCTCATTGACATTTCGGCAAAGCATTGACAATAACAGAACCAGCTCTAGAGTCCTCCCCAGAAATCCGAACCTCGATGATGGCTTCCAGCGACGACATCCCCATGCCCAGCCCCACAGTCCCGATACAGCCTCTCACCTCTTTCAAACTGCTCTCCTTCGACATATACGGCACTCTCATAGACTGGGAAGGAGGCATGCTTCAAAAGCTCGCTCCGCTGCTAGACTCAGCGCCACCAGACAACCCATACAGAGAAGCACGTACTTCTTCCTCAGCCAAAGCAGCTCTATCAGCCAAGTTCCACCAGCACGAGTCTCAGCTCAATCAGGCCCATCCAGGGAAACTGTATTCTGAGATCCTAACGGAGACGTACCTCATCCTAGCCAAGGAATATTTCGCCCTCGACACCTCCTCCCCACAAGTCCAACTCGACGCCGCAACATTCGGCAAAAGTGTCGGTACGTGGCAGGCCTTTCCCGATACCATCGACGCAATGACTCGTCTGTCGAAGTACTACAAACTCGTACCCCTGTCTAACGTTGACCGAGCCTCCTTCACCAACACTCTCACCGGTCCGCTCGCTGACATTCCCTTCTGGAAGAGCTACGTAGCCAGCGAGATCGGATCGTACAAGCCCGACCTGCGGAATTTCCACTACCTCCTTGAACACGTGAATGCAGATAGCAAAGCCGAAGGGGGCGGGCGTCTAGAGAAGGAGGAGGTCCTGCATGTGGCGCAAAGCCTGACCCATGATCATGTGCCGGCTAAGCGGATGGGTATGAGCAGTGTGTGGATTGCGCGGAAGGGTGCAGGATATGGAGTCGATGAACAGGTAGCCCTGCACGAACGAGGAGAGGTGGGCTATGGTTGGCGCTATGGGAGTCTAGTGGAATTCGCAGATGAAGTAGAAAGGGATTGGACTACAGGGTTGTGATTCTTGCGGTGCTGAACTCGTGCATCATTTAGGTTGTAAAAAGCTTCAAAGTCCAGTATGGGAGCATTAGATCGTGAACGAGATCGAAAGTTCAAGGGTAGAGACATTGCTATGAAGTTCATTCAGAATGCTGCTAGACCCACGTACCCCTGACGAAGGGTGTCCGTATCGTGTGTGATGTAACAATGTGCTGTGAGCCAGAGAATCGGTATATATGTCCTTTTGAAAAGTGTTGAGAAGGTCGACACATCAGGCATGGATCACCTCTTGAACCCGAGGGTAGACCTACGGAAGTTAGTAAACCTGGTCAGTGTGGGAAGGAAAGAAGCTCACATGAACAAGTTTGTTCCAGAACTCTGGGTGCTCCCGAGCAGCAATATCCGGATCCCAGCCCATCGCAACGAAGATTGTGTCGACACCCGAACTGATTGGCGTCATAAAGATCTGGCAGACTTGCAACCCGATCAAGAATGAGAACGCCATGATTACCGGAGTAAAGGTCCTCGACTCATTGTAGGCTGGGTCGGTGAACTCGAGATAGAGGTAAGCTAGTAGTGCGCAGACATATCCAACAAAGGTCGAGCCCATAGTCAGCACTGGTCCCACCAGGAGGTCGTTGATTAGAGCGTCAAACCCTCTGTCTTTCATCATCTTCCACGTGTCCTTTGCCGCCGGAATGTATGCCTTGCCGTACAGAGCAATGTGGGAGAAAGCATATCTGTTGATGAACTGTACTGCCCAGTCGAGGATACCGATAAGACAGCCCAGGATGCACCAGAATACCACCCCGACGATGTTGCCATCCTGCGCAGACTGAGACTTAGCGATACTGCAGGCTTGTCGAAGCATATTGATTATAGCAACAATAAGGCTACCGAAGGAGATCGAACCAAATGAGTAAGTTGTCGCTCTTTTGAAGGCTCCCATAGTAGCGCCTTTTGGTATACCGCCTGGCTTCCCAGCACAAAAGTACCAACTGCCATAAACACCTGCAATGACGGTGTGTATTATGTTTTTGATAAATTCGGAGATCCAGTATCCAGCAAAGGTGATGAAGACGATGAGGCCAATGACTTTAGCGCTACTGCATGCTCCTGCTGTCGAACAAGCCGGGTTTGCGTTTGCACCAGCATTCGATGGCATGTACGCTGCGTAGACAGCTACCAATGTGACTGAGAACCAAGCACTAAAAGCGAGCGCAACAACCCCGCCAATGAAGCTGACCATGAACACATGCACCCTTTTCATGCGGGCTATGTCTTGTGCTTGTTGTAGCATAACCACTGCAAACGGTATTCGAGGTATCCAGCTAATGAAGCAAAAGATTGCAAAGACAGCGAACAACAAAAACACGATTCCTGCCCCCCAGAGTTTGCGGTACAAGTAATAGACGGCAGTGCCTAGGGCGAAGGCGCAGTGCAGGATGCCCGTGATCCAGATGAATTGCTTGGTGAATGCTCTCGCTAGTAGAAAGTATCCCCACGAAAGAACGAATGCGACAACCACAACAAATATCAAAAGGACAAGGGCGTTTGTGTTCAGAGAGAAGTCGTTCGACGAGCCATAGATCCCATCGCCGTTGAAGCTATGGTATCTCGAGTACTGGTACAGCGTAAGACCCGAGATTGCGACAAAGCCTAAGAAGACCGCAATAAGCAGCAGACCTGCCCACAAATCATTCCATTTCGGCTTCTCAATCTTGAAGGTCTGTTGAAATGTCTGCTTGTCGTCCATCGGAGGCTGGAAGCTGGCGCCATATGGAGGAGGGTTATGCTGTTTCGAATCGTACGCTTCTTGCTGCGGAGGGGGATACCCTTGCACAGGACCTTGCTGATACTGCTGGTAGTTCTGAGGAGGTCCGCCTTGGGGTGGCGCGTAACCCTGCGGCTGCCGTTGATATGGTTGCTGGTAGTATCCAGCTGCTTCGCCTTGAGCAGCCATGTTGACAAAAGGATGTCGTTGTGGAGATGGGTGGACGACAATGAAGATGCAAATCGTCTATGCGACGACTGGGAAGTAGTGCGCAAGGCCAAGGTGACGAAACCCCGAAAGACCGGAGCGCTGTTCAGCGGATCATTTGTTGACAACTGCATGTACGAGCGCAAATATGAACGACGTAGACATGCAGAGTCGCGCATCCAATTTGGCTTGTTCGACCCAAAAACGCTTAGCGAGCTCGTTTACAGTGGGGGGCAGATCGTCTGGCGAATGCTTGTCCCAGGTACAAGCTTCTAGGCCTTGAAGCCTGCACCTTCAAAGCTGAAGAGCAACTTAATTACCAGGTACTTTTGGGATGTCATAAAGTTGTGTTCTCAGCTGAAGCCCATGGGATATCCCATCACCAAGGAATGCCATATCCGACACCTAGAGTGTTTATCCCACCTCTTCTTACCGAGATACCTAGCAGCTCTTCGGTAACAAATCTTCTTGTCACGTCAAGGCCTGCGAGATGACAACAATTACGGCATACGGCAGGGTTGATGGAAGCGCCACGCAATTTTTCTTGGTTAACAAGCATGTTGTAGGACACACTATCCGTCCAGCGTCCCGCGAGCACATGCACATGTACCTGATTTCCTAAGCTCATTCAGCTTTTCACGATAGGAAAATATACCCTAAAATTCCAAATGCTGCAACACGACTGCGAAGCGCATTGTAAGGACCTCACTGTATGTTCTGAACGCTGACCTGTTCACAACCCCGCTAAAATTCCGCCCATGGCGCCGCCAATGATGGCCTCGGGCCGCCATAACACCCTGTTGCTTCTGGTTGTGGTAGCGACATTGCCTGTGACAACTTTGTTGCTCTGGTTCAACTACGCCGCTGTTGTGTTAGCAGCACAGAGGAGTCGACTGTCGCTTCGAAAGCAGAAGTCGACCTGGCCAAAGACGGTCTTGATTACTGGTACTGAAACTGCTTTTGGACTGAATCTGGCACGAGCCTTGAACGAAGAGGGATATCGAGTCGTTGGTGCTGATATGGTCGTTCGAGATTCCTTGAGCATCGCCAAACGATCGAGAGCTATTCCTAAGCATTACAGTCTACCGGTGTCGGCTATCCAAAATGCAGAGTACATTGCTCGCCGTATCCTTGTCGTGGTTAAGCGGGAAGGTGTTGGCTTATGGATTGATTGCACGCAGAATTTACCGCTGAGGACGATCGCAACTACACGCACAGAGCTGCAAGAAAAGGGCGCTTGCGCATGTATCGCTGCGGACGCGACAAGCATTCAACAGCTGGAAAATCGGGAGGCTTTCTTAGATTTTCTGAGGGAAAGGAGCCTGCCAGCACCGGAAGTGCATCAGGTCAAAAGTCGCAGCGATATCCATAATGTGTTGAACCATTCACGGGGCAAGAAACAATATATGCTGACATCGCCGGCGCGGGCCAAGCCGTTCGACTCCAGCACGCTTCTACCACGGCGAAGTCTGAGTCAGACCTACCATGAGGTGTCTCTCGTCAAGGTCAACGCAAATTCCCCTATGCTTCTGCAAGAATATGCCGACCCTACTCGTACCTACGAGTGCTTCGCCGTCGTGGTACAAGGCGTCGTAAGGTTCTTCGGGGCCGGACAAAACGCCGAGTTTGCTGGTGGAAACGTGCATCAAGATTCTGCTCTATGGCAAGCGATGAGAGCCTACACAGATGCCATCGCGCGAGAGCTGGGACACGGCTTCTCGAGTCACCTGGCCTTGACGTTTGGGGTGATCGAGCGAGTATCGCAAGCGGGCGTCGAGTCGAAGCTGCTGCCGTTGAAAGGCACCTATCAACCCAATCCTGCCTTTGTTCTTCCAGTAGGGCAGAGTTCGGATCTGGTGCAAGCATATGCATCTGTCTCACAGCCGGCTACGAACGGGAACTCAAGCCTGGCCATCCGAGAAACAACGATGACTACTCCATCGACTACTCACAAACATCTTACGAGACAACGGTATTTTCTGCTGGAAGATGTTGCAAACCTGTTCATCGATCCATGCGTAGGACTTCTGCGACGACGCACAAGCCTGGGTCAGGTGCTCACCAGTATTGTTACCCTGTTGCACAGGTTGTTGTTTTGGGACGAGGCATACTACGACTTTTGGGACCCGGTGCCAGCATTTTGGCAATATTCAGTTGTCTTCGCATGGACAGCTTTGTTTGCTTCTAGCCCAGCCAAGCTAGCTAGAAGCACATCAGCATCGTGCCAAGGATCGCATCAAGCATAACACAGAACTCCCTTTGAGTACGCCGGAAGAAAGGATCTGGGATCTATTTGTTGTCTTGCAATCAATGCCGGTCGTGATCACATGTGAAATGAGCCATGCATAATATATCGGAGTGTTTGATGCCACAGGTACAAAGAAGCAGATCTTGAACGCCAAGGCTCATCCGCTCAAACGGCGGAGCAAAGTGCTTGGTAGAGCGCAAGGTGCCCTGGTCCCATGACGTTGCCTCATGATTCAGCCTTTGTGACGTAAAGGATTATGGCACAGCGCTCAAAATAAATCCGAAGATGCAGGTCCGCAAACGCTAACGGGATTCCGTTAAACATGATTCGCTCGCTTCGGAACGTATGTGATGCCTAGAAAATCGAAAGCGGGGCTTTTGCCTGGACAGCTCCGGAAATAGTGACCTCCGAGGCTCTTGTAACCACTGGCAGCTTCTCATCCGTGCAGGCATATGGTAAGGGATATGCTAACATCATCGCAGATCAGGCAAATTAGGATTCGGGCTTTACAGCAGGTCCAAGGTGTATTGCCACCTTCTCTGTGACGATCTTGTAGGTGATTCTATGAAGCCGTGTTCTCTAAATGGGCGATGTAGTAAGCGTAAGGCTCAATGAGGAACTTTTGGCTGCACCACCAGCATCCATAAATGAACGGTAGAACGGTTGCCTTTCGCGTTTCCTGTCAAATGATCTGTTTTAGAGTGCCCTACTGCGCAGCGATGACTCTTGCAAGTACTTCATATAGCCCCGGTCCCTTCGCTTGCCACTATCCTTGTCTCTTTCCGTATCGTTAACTTCAAGTCTCTGAGAAAACATGGCAGCAGCAGAGTACTTCTCTAGTGCTCCCATGCACATACCAACATCATCGCCATATCAACAAGGTCCAACGTCCCACCCTCAAGCTGCAACCTCAAGTCTAAGCTTCAATCCGCCTAGGCCAAATATGCAAGCACAAGCTCCGCCACCATATCAAGAGCAGAGGCCTGGTGTGCACTTCGCACCTACACCTACAACAGCAGAGCAACCACAGAGACACTCGTTTTCAAGCGACCAAAGACCTTCCCAGGTTCCATGGAATCACCCGCCACAGCAGGGGTATGGCGATCCGCATGCGCAGCAGAACATGGCATTACAACCATACCAGCAGCAGCCTTACTCTTCATCGCCCACGAATGGGCACGGCACGCCACCACAGCGACCGCAGTACCTAAGCCCACATATGCGACCGTACGCGAATCCGAATTCGTCCCATTACTCTTTAGAAAGTGGTGGATACGCGTCAGATCCAGAACATAACAGGCGCAAGCACAAACATAGACACAGGAAAGATAGTGGAGAGTCGAGATCTGTAAGGCCAAGCGGCAGGTCTTCGAACTCAGATGCATTCCTCGGCGCAGCAGGAGGCGGTCTGATAGGCGACCTCATCTTCCCTGGCTTAGGCACAGTGGGTGGTGCAGTTGTTGGCTGGTTAGGCGGCAAGGACTACGGGCACCACAGACAGGGGAGGGAAGAAAAGCGCCACGAAGAGCAGAGGAAGTGGGAAGAGAAGTTTGGGCATCGGCATAGAAGTGGAAGTCGAAGCCACCATAGTCGAGATAGCTCATCGTATCTTGGTGAGCCCGAGAGGGACAGGCGGCATTCTGAATACTAAGCGCACCCAGCAACGACTTCATGAAGCAATGATCTTGGGAAATTTGTTCATATACCGAACTTTATTCGAAGCTCGTGGAGCGCAGCAACAATTACGCAGGTAGCTGGTCTATCCAATGTACTGTAGCATTCACAGAGAAATTTCAATTGAAGACTCAACGGCTCTACTTTGATACTTTACTACGCCGGCTTCGCTATGCTCACACAAGCTGCACTTTGCTCCCAGGCACCTAAAGGTGGTCGCAGAGCAACTTGACAAGTATGCAGCTGGAAGCAGCGCAGGTCAAGCTTCTCGCGTACCGATGATGTCATCATCGTTCACTCCCGAGGTCTGCGCCTGTGGTCTGTATGAACAAACTTCACGAAGCTCCATTATCATAAAGATGTGGTGGTCACATCTACCAGGACCGCCACCTGATCTTCTATCCGTACTTGACGAGCGTGACGCTTCGACGGGACGATCGACGTGTTGTTCCACGGGAGGTCTGACAGATCGGAAGCCATTGCGGACAGATATCCCCGCTTGAGTTGGAATGCATGCGGCGTTCACGCAGAGATTTATCCAACTGACTAAAGAGTCTAGGGCTGTAAGCGAGATTCTCACGAAGTCAGGAATTTGAGCTGCTGCCAGCTGATGAAAAGCATCTCGAGCAATAGTATTTCTTATGGACATCGTGTCTATTGCTGTTGTGTTGACCGCAATACTGTGTTGCTATCGTTCAGCAGTGTATTGCAATGTATGCAAACAGAGTGGAACCAAAATAGTCGTGAGGCTTCAGATCAAGGGTGTGCCATCGATGTAATTTTTGATCATTTGACGCTCTGCGGTCGTATCTCACGGCACACTGGCATACATGCTCCCAACGAGGGTGTCCAATAACACCGCATGGGATGGGCAAAACGTCGCTGCTGGGTATCGCCTTCTATTATGGGGCATCCCCTGGTACGGTAGAGGTATGTCTGGAACCCTCCGTTCGTGCATGTGTGCCAAGCCATGGATGTCGTGCATACGAACCCACCTCGGAAGAACCTCGCATGTCGCGTAGGTCACGTCGTCGCCAATCCTGGGACAGCGAGAATCGTTCCAAGCACAAATTACACTTTCAAGTAAAGTTGTCAGCCTAGTCAACGAAGTACTGGATTTGTTCAAAAGTGTATGAAGCCAAGTTGAGCGGAGCGCGAACTTGTGTAATAGGAAAATCTTATATTATGTTGGCAACATGATGCGCATCCGTGGGAAACGCAACCATCGAGAAGCTCCCAAGGATTTACACGCCTCGCGAACTCCAGGCCGGCCATCGAAGGTTACGGCACAGCTTGCAGCGGTGCAGAAGAAGGTCATTCTAGGGAAGTTGCAAAGGTATCACATTGAAGCTCAACGCAAGATGGATAGGGAAAGAGACAAGCTTTCCGCCTTGGAGAGGCTACCTGTCGAGCTAATCCAGCAAATATTCTTCCATGCTCTCGAGGTCAATCTGCCGCGCGCATCGAATTATTTGCGTCAAGTGCTTTCTACCGAGCAGATTTTCAACTCATTGATCGTTTTTGCCTACTTCGACGACGACGGCGAGGGTCCAGTGGAGGCAAAGCACTTTCTGCCTGCCGACTACCGCATGCTGAATTGCGAGGAGAAGCTAAGGCTACAACAGGGTGTTTTTACTTGTCGGTGGTGTACTCATGAACGCATAGAGCTATGCTTGCCCTCACTGAGTCGATTGGTCATGGTGCAAGCATGGCATAAAGAACACGTTCTCGATGAGTCACACGACCAAGGCACCGTCAGAATGCATGTGAACAATGTCGTTGTGCCTAATGAAGCGATTCGTGGTCTGGCCCCGTTACCAAGTTTCGACGAGGAGGCCAAGCTCGAACAGCATTATTTCGCTAAAACCACAACAGAGAATCTAGGCAGCAGTATTTCCGCCTTGCAGCGTGACGCTACGGCATTTCTTCCACGCATAATCACGTGGACATCTTCATTGGACGACCAAGGCATCGTACACAAGAGTACAGACCGGTCACAGACCATACTTGGAGCTCGTCATATTCCGGACTGGCTGCTTCTCAGCACACCCTGGACCAGCGAGCAGCTGCAGTTGCTGCAGCTTCTCCGGCAGGGTTACACCTTTATTCAATATGACCACGTGATGAATATTTCTGCTAAAGCCGTGTTCGAGGGCATGCGCAACGCTATCCTCGAGTCGAACATCGCTGCATTAACAACGTTGCTCGAGATACATAACGTTTTCTTCAAGTCTGGCGCCTGGACTTTCCAACACATGATGGCGGTTCAATTGACTCCTGCATCGCATCATCCTCTTCCTCTTGATTTGTTCCACCTGGCGGCCAGACAGGACAGTCGAGCGACACAGATGATATCATTGCTTCTTCGCGCAGGCATTGATTCGCTACCTGCGGATGACGAAGTCATCACTGCATGGGCTGTTCATGGTTTGCAGCAAGGCAATTTGCTAGCTTCTTGGCTTCTGAAGCATATGGAAGGAACAGCAAGTTATGGATTGCCGAGACGTGGTCATCTTTTCGTAGATGGCTGTCTCTCGTGGCGAGCGAGAGCATATGATAATTTTCCTTTTCCAAGGACGTCTTTCGCAACAGAGCTAGGCTACATAGCAGGCACACCCATTGTGCCTGCTGGACTGAATGGTGCTGTCTGCGGTAGCGACGAAGGTGGATGAGCAGCCGTAAAATGTGAGCAGACGACGGCTGATACAATGAAGTGGCGCAGCGTCGGCATCGCTCAATCACTAGCTTGCAATCATCATCCTGTCATGATTGACCACCGACACAGCTACAGACACTTTCGGGTACCAGGATGGATTGGCACAAGGATTGATTGCTAGACTTGATTGCTCCTCAACTTCCAGTATGAGGCCCAAGCATACGATGCCTACAAATATGCGCTTTGTACGGCTCGACGAGGCACAAACCTGGAAAGGCTGCCTGACACTGGCATCATACAGGCCCAACATGTCCAGCGAGAATAAGTCATGCTGGCAACTGACCCCCAACAAGGCAACAAATTAGGCTGAAGTTGTGAAGGCCAATCGGAAAGCTACATCCCGTGCATCGTGGCGCTTCCTCTGATTATAGCGGCGCGAAAAGAGTGTTTGCTAATATAGAAGCGCAGATAGATCAGGCGGCCATGCATGCCTCACCGGTGCAGAACACAGCCGCTGACTCACTGAAAATAGACCGCCTTGGTTCATGCTGAGTCCAAGCTCTCGATTGCGAGATGGTATAATCTCGCGTTTGTGGCGGCGCCAAGGCAGTCACGTTGAGCTAGAACAGGCGTCTGACTGTTTCGGGGGCGACCTGCAGATGACTGCTTTGTAGCTGGAGAGTCATAGCCACAGCACGAGTCTAGTCAATTTCAGCTTCTCAAGTGATCAAAGTTCCAATAGTAGAAGAGGATGCGAGCGAATTGAGCACATTTTGTAGTTTGCACAAGAGTGGTCCGCTGATCCGTTCAGGTAGCCATTTGAGCAGGCCAGACTTTGGGGAAGGGAGGCCTCTGTAAAAAGAAATTGCTATTGGACGAAAACTGCAACCTAAGAGCCCAGGTGTCAGACGCTAGCCGAGTCGATTGGAGACTGCTGTGGAAACCTGAGGAATCCATGCGCCCTTGCAAGCTCGGCAAGTGCCAACCATGAATTTGCAGCCTTAAGGCCGCACTACTAATTAGTGGTGTGTCACTGCCGCTGTATCCTCGCACTCCCATCCTTTTACATCTCACGCAGTGGTGGCGACGAGAGTCTCAGCTGCCCACTTCGACCCGGTCACGCAAGCCTTTTCTGGTTTTCGCCTCGTCGAAAACGCGTAAATAGTCGACGTGGACTTTTCTTCTTGCCATCCTCAGGCATCCAGAATTCTCTTATCACAAGCCTTCAAACACGCACGCTGCACTGTTGCGCCACAAGTACCAAGACGTTGTCTTGCTTTCACAAGGCACTTACTTGACTACAAACCACGACTGCGCAATTCTGATTTTGTCATCTTTGAGAACCATTAATAGATTCCTGGTCTCAGGCTTCTTCTCTTTATTGAAGCCTCAGGCCCCGCCTTCATCGCATCTCCAAGTCTTTTGTCCCCTCAAGGTTAAGAACAATGGCACCACACACTCACATACCGGCGCCGCGCAACAGCATAGAAGCTTACTCTGCTCGTCCTGATCGTGAGCCAATACCTCGAAATGAGAAAGGCGACATCATTTGTACGCATGAAGCATGTCGCGACAAGACAGAAACCTTTCGTCGACCGTGCGAATGGAACAAGCATATGGACAAGCACGAACGACCATACAAGTGCAACGAACCGACTTGCGAGCAGAATCCTGGATTCACCTACAGCGGCGGTCTTCTGAGGCATATGCGCGAAGTCCACAAGAAAGGCGTTGGTCCAACTAGAAGGCCATTGTACTGCCCTCATGCGAATTGTATCCGAAGCACAGGCGAAGGTTTCACTCGCCGAGAGAACCTTGAGGAGCACTTGCGTCGAAGACACTCATACACTGGTCACTACTCACCGCCACCTCAGTCCGTGTCCGATCAGAACGAAGAGAACCAGGACCAGCCACGAAAACGCCGCAAGACAGTCGATCCAGAATCTCCAAACGGCAATCACATCAACCAGCAGACACAGCTTTCAGGTCAGCAACTACCAGATCTGCGAGGAGACTCAATGAGACCTGATCTCCAGCGAACGTACATGAACGGAGAGTTGGATTTGGATCAGCTCGAAGCGAACAGACAGTTGACACTTGCCCGTCAGACCATTGCAGAACAGCAAGAACTCATCAGACGTCAGGACGAAGAATTGCACAACTTGCGCTCAAGCTTGCACAATGCGGGCGTGCCATATCCAAGGCCATCGGAGAGAAGCTATCCACCACCGTCGCCTGTATCTGCATCTCTGGTTGGGCACTTGCAGCAGTCAGAGCAATATCGGGCAGAATCTCCATTGCCCATCCCACAGGTCAATGGAAACGCAGACGCTGCGGCTCAGAATGCGGCTCTTGAAGCAGTGACTGATCCGGCGCTACGAGATTTGCCAGCACCAAGCCCTCAGCCAAAGATTGATGGAGACAGTCAAGTCAATGGCAACGGCAGTGAACCATCTCGTCGAATCGAGATCGCGAGAGATTTGGTTGGTGAGAAGTTGGCTGCAGCTACGTCTTAGGCAGACACGTTTGCAGCTTTCAATTACTGATGACCAAGCCTCAATCGCATGTGTTTCGCCATACGGGGACCCCGAGTCAAGGGTACAAGATATTATTACTGCGCATATTCGGCAAAGAAATCGATTGGTTTTCAGCTTGTTGCCACCGCCACGGCTGAGCATTCCGAAGATTCCGGAAGAGATTCTTCCAATGCCATGTGTTGCTTCCCATACGCAACACTTGCACCGCATCAAGATACCCTGCCGTGGGATCATGGGAGTCAAGACCATGCTGTGGTTTGTGCTTTTCCTTGCAACTATGATTAGGCTGGAATATGTCTCCCACTCTTGATTGGTGCTCTTCGTGTGATTGAGGACTACTAAAGCTCATGTTTCGAGTTTGTGGGGGCAAATGTGGGCATCCTTGGGTGACTTGACCTGATGCAGCTCTGTCGCCGAGGCAAGGACGTGGACCAAGCGCAGAAGCAACAAAACCAGAAAGGGATGTTCATATGCCACTACACGCGAGTCCGTTGCTGTTTCAACAATAGTCACTATCGAACGCCGAGTATTGCTTACGGAGAAGATGAGAAGCGAACACGCAAAGCTGCGGTCGACGTTCAAGACACGAAGTAGAACAACATCCAGGAACATGCGTATGGGTGGAGCAATGGCACGCAGAGTCATATGGATGTACATAACTGTCTTTGACGCTTTCTTATACCTACTGAAACACGATTCAAGAAGTTCACGGAGTTGAAGGTCAACATCACTACTGAGCACCGTTCTCGTGTGTTATGGTCGTTCATTCGCTTGCGAGAATACCCCACTGACAGAGTGCACTTCATTGTAACTGGAAGACGAGGCATAGGCTTACTGTAAAGGAAACACCAGATATCATGAAACAAGGAATATGTATTGTAACCTCACCAATTCACAACACTTTGGCACACTTTGAGCACGCCATCCTTCCATCATGCACTTCCCTAACGCGTGACGCCCTGCGTTTGACATTCTCACGCGAGCATTTGCTGACTGATATTTACCTCACTGAAAGTGTCCGATCCCACTACTGCAACGCTGCTCAGCAGCACACTTTCTCTTCCGAGGTCGTGTCTTCGTCATACGAGCAATTACTGCTTTCAGCAACCAGAACTGCGAGACCTGCCTGCCCGCCTGCCTGCCTGCCCGCCGCTATCGTGCCAACCTCGAAACACCTTCCTCGTGAGGCCAGCTAACATAAGGCATCCATCCGCCTTCCTGCATGCAAGCTGACTCCCCTCTGTCATTTAGCCTCCTGCTAACGTCACAAACACCTGAACATCTCGCTGCGACCCCGAAACGCAGACGAGCAACAAGCATGAAGACGACACTACCCGCAGAAGACCGAATAACTTGTATCTCAAGGCCTCAATGATAAGCAAGGCTTATTCTCACTCACATTCTGCTAATGTCGTCGCAACTGCTGCCTGAACTGGAGTAAATTACAGGCTAAGGGATTCCTGATCCTGATCCTAATCCTCATTTTGATTGCTGCAGGAACCCAGAAACCGGGTCGGGCAGTAACGCTCCGAAAGGGGCCGAGAACGCAGCCCTAGCCAACGGAGTATCGGGTTGGGTTGATTGCAGGTCCAGCACTGCCACGTCTCACGTTTCCGGTCCAGTGTGACGCTGAGAGTTACGGGTACTAGACTGACTATTGCGTGCGAACGATGTGTGAAGCAAGGCAGGTCTCAGATCATGCATTGACGAGGCGAGTCGACCTGAGGTGAGGCATCGAGGCGGATTCCCGTCCAGTTCTTGTTGACTGAGAACAAGGACAAGGCAGAAGCACGTCTTCCATGCTACACGAGAGTTTCAGAGAGGATGAGTCGGTGTATAACATGGCGGATCGCAGTCACTGGTTATGGACAAATGTTGACCGAATCAGGATGGCTCTGCCACCGCCGAACTTGTGGAGAGGCGATGACTCCGCAGACCTCGAACCCAAGACCTGGTTCGAAGCACGCACGGAGAGCGCATCACTGCTCTGCTCTGCTCCGCTCACCGATGAGCTTGTGCGCTGCTCGTGGTCCGGGCATGACGCCAAGTCAAGTCAAGTGAACCCTTCCCGTTCTCGTGTCGGATCCACGCTCAGGCTCAGCCTCCTCACACACCTCATGCATCCGAGCGTGGGCCTACCTAAATAGATATGCGGTCCCGCCATGAGCTCAATCCACCGTCCAGACCATCATGGCAGGTAAACACTTGCTCGGACAGCATCACTATACTGCCGCGGCCCTGTGAAACTAGTCTAACATGTCTCGGCACGAAGTAATTGAACTCTTCGGCGCCGAATTCAACAGCCAACCGCAGCGATGTGTGCAGCATAGCCGTACCTCGGCGTCCTGCACGGACACATCTACCGTCAGCTGATGTCTATCGACGCGCGGTCTTGGCTGTTGTGCTCGAGGTTATCCGACCTTAGCAATGAAGCGTGGCTGAGCAGGCTGGTCGGGAATCGGGATTGTGCGTGCTTCCGACGACAACACAGGCACGCGCGTGCTGTGCTTGGAGGGTTGAGTATACCGGGGGTCAGCCGTCTAGTTACATTATTGCGACGAAGACGGTAAACATTGTGGCCTAATTCGTCTGTTTCGTTCGTATTGTCAAGTTGTCAGACACTCACTTTGTTTCAGTTACTTGGCAGCACTCAACGAGGTGACCGCCCACGTGCAGGTAGTTACCGGAAGGCCTAGCTGAATTGCTACTTCTGCTAAGACCGTCGGATCTGTACAGCGATGCCATAAATGCCAGGTGAGACACTTCCCTCGTCCTTCCTTACACGAAACTCGTGCTGACACAGCTCACCATGCGTCGCAGCAGCGAGGTAATAACTCCCCAATATATCTAGCGCTGCAACGCTCATGTCGTCGAGGCACTCGTGACTCGCTCTCGACTCTCGACTCATGCTAGTTGGAAAACCTGTACAGAGCAGTGCGCCAAAAGTCAGCATGTTCTTACAGCCTGCGCACAGTTGGCATCGCTTCCACTTCCATGTTCGCAGCTGCATCTGAGAACCGCTAAGTCCATCAATCACATACTGCTCTCGACCAGCCGTTAAACGTAAGCTTACAACACTCGTTCCGTTACGAGCATTTACTTGACGAAGAATATCCTTGTCACGAAATCAAGATCCGCTTGTTTCGGTAGCACGTCTCTTTCACATGCTGCCCCGGGTGAGATGCTCATGACGCTCACCAACAATCATCTTTGTTGGCAATGTCAAACACGATACCACTGACACCCGAGTTTCGGGAGCATGGGAACGGAGCTGACTTCGCGGCCCGACCGGAATCCTAGAGCCGATACATTGTTCGTTCCGAATTGGGTTCACTAGCCGTGAAACACGAGATTACTTGTTATCGGCGTACAATTTGCTGCTCCCAAGCATCATGCACTTGTTGCATTAGATTCCCATTCGCACCCAGCAAAGTTACCTTTTCCAGGAGTGATACGAGCTGATGAAAGGATTCTGCTTTCGGCAGCTGGGCGCATTCAGGGGCAAGGTTGTCTGCGTGTTGATGTCATTTCGGTCATGTGCGAGTGAGACACCTGAATTTTCGCCTCAGGTGTCAAGGCGAGAACAATGCTAGCGCCCTGAATGGTGCCTTGGCGTGCCGGCTGAACGGGTTCTTGCGCAGTGGTGGACGCGCCACAAATAACTCATCTCAGGCCAAAGCTGAATGGGTTGTTCCAGGCTTTCGTTTTTCTGAACTTGGAGCTGCTTGGTTTCAGGCGTGCGATGCTAGCCACTCGACTTCGACATTATTGTTGCTTGCAGAACGCCCCTTCAGCTTGTCGCACAAGCGCGTGAATGTAGTCACATCTGAAAAACTGCAAGCGAGCCACGTGATCTTGCATGCAGCGCCACGGATATCGAATAATTCCTGAGGCACGTCACAATCCTCCGCCCATTTTGTCAACATGTGATGCACGGAGGCACAGGTCTGAACCAACCATTCTCGTCCGACAAGGTTGGCCACTGGCAGTGCTATGGACACGCCTTGCTTTGACAGTTGTCCGGCCATGAGATGATCTGGCCTCCGCCATTGAAAATTGCGGATTGTGAAAGGCTGGGTTGTCCCGTGCTGGATCTTACCGCCACCTAACAAGAGATTTTGACATAAGACATGTAAGGTGATTCATTCTCGACGCCTTTGCTTGGGTAGTCTGCATGTCGTGGCATGCTTGCAGGGGTTATGTTGCACATTCTGGGCAGAGCTGTGCTAGGATGCTCTCATTGACGAAAGTTCCATGTTGTGGTAGTGCGACGACACGAATCTCGCTGGCAGCCTCTCTGACGTATCGAAACGGTCAAGTAGCATGTGCCCAACTGCTGCCGCGTCCTGATGCACCTGTACTGGCAGGAAGGAGTTCGTCACCCAATTGGTCCAGTTCGCCAATACGACACTGCCCTCTTGAGCGCGGTGGTATAGGTAAGGATGGCTTGGGTGCTGTATGCCTGAATCGACAGCGCAAAGACAAACAACAGTCTATGCAGGGGCTTCAACAAGCCGTCGCGTCAAGCGATTTGCTACTCTACTGTATGCACCTTAGCTTGTCAAAGGTGTATCTTGCTGATAGTGTGCCCACGATGTTCTCTCACCGATTTGCGCTTATTTGAGACTCTCTGCATGGCCTTTGTGAGAGGGACCATTCACGGAGATTGGCAAATGCCGTCGTCCGGTCACCCCAGTGGCTGAGATGTGATGGTGGCAGATCTTGTCCATACTCCTTTGCCGTTGTGAGTCCAGAAAGTCTGCAGCGTGGCGGAGATATGGTCAACGATCGTACTGCTAAGTGCTTCAATCTTTGTGTCGTCAATGACAACCCTCTCGAGACGGCCTTCGACAGCCATGTATCGGATCGTGTGAGCGACCAGAGTGTATGCTGTGGTAATTCTAGAGCAACATTTAGCGAAGCAAACGCACTATAGACAAGGCTTATAACCCACTCATTCCACGGGTCGTTCAGATCGATGTGACCTCCTGCAGCCTCTACCGCCTCATCAAGGACCATGCTTTCGGGTTCAGGACATAGCTTGATGAAAAGTCTTTTCAGATTTCTCATTCTCCGAATGCACTTCAGTATATCGTCGACATGGTTGTAGAATGGAAATACTGCCACGAAGGAGAAAGCTTGAAGGTTTTGGAGCATCTGCTGAGTCAAAGTAAGCTGGGTTAGAGCGACCTGAGTTAAAGTGCTCGGAAAGGTTTCTTGGAGATTCTCAGGATCGAAAGGTATGGAGCTAAGACAGGTGTGTACATTCGACAATAACGATGGAGGCTTCTTGAGAAAGTATTCGTAGCTTGTGTATGCAGCAAGGCTACTGCCCTCATTTACCCTGATCGATTCCCAGTGCTTCGCTCCGAGCAAACCTGGCAGATAATTGTAGGAGGTTTGTTGGATAGCTTCAAAAGTAGGTTGCCGCAATTCGAGGTACTGGTAAGGTATGTTGAAGGCCCAGCGATCAGTCAGGTTCATCTGAATGCCGGCAGTTTCTGCAATGGCGTGAGGCTCGCATCCTACCACGAGACGCGTGGCTGGCACCTCATTCAGCAAGCGAACGTACCAAGCCGGATGAAAGCAATCGCGCAAGTCTGATACATGGGCGACTATGCTTTCGATACTGCTAGCTAGATCAAACCGGTGGACAAATTCAAGGAAGGGAGTAAGGCGGCACGGATCAAGCCTTGCGTGTTTGAACAGACTCTGCACGGCAATGGCTCGTACACGACGTGAGACGGTAGAGAGCGCTTTCAAGGGAGCCGCAGCGTGATATGTCCAGTCTCTACTTGGGAGTTGAGTGAAGATGCGTTCAGATGGCGGGTCCTCATCGAGGAAGGAGAAGACATGATGCAACAGTTCGTTGGGTAAGACGAGAAGGCTCGACCTGACTGATTCGGAGCATGCATCCTCAATGGTTGCGAGGGGAGGTAGGAGCTCATCGGTGTTTACCCAGCGACTACCTTCGATAGAGGTCTTTGTGGTAGAATAGCTGCTTGTCATGTCACCATTCTCCTGTGTGCAATTGCAAAGGTCGTTCATGGTGTTCGCTGCTTATCGTCCAGTGGAAACCAATAAGAGCAACATCAAGGTGATGCATCGTTGACGTCCCTGGGGGCAAGAACAAAGAGGAGATGTAGACAACTGGTGATACTCCAGGCGGCTGCCTGTACTCGCCCAATGATGCAAGATCGCGGCTAAGCTGCCTTTCTGGTCACAAGCCGACGATGTGCTTCTGCGTCCAACAGCAGTAGTCCAGTAGTCCATCGTGATGATGGAGGCTTTCGGTATTCTAGCTTCATACGACTCCAGTTGTAGCTAGACCTTGCTACCTCACTGTCGAACCTTCACCGAGCTGTCGGACAGGCTCATCTTACCAGGTCCAACATGCAGCGGTAGCATCTGGAGTCTAACACCAATCTACAACATGCCTCCAGCTTCGAGAGGGCCGCTCCCACGCCTCGCTCTAAATCTACGCTGTCGACGCATACCTTCACCCACCTGTCGCAATGCCTCGATCTCTGCACCAGAAGGCCCGCGAAGCTTTGGCAAGAGGATGCGCGCTGGACAACTCAAAGCTCGAAGCAATCCAGCCTCTCCCCCGTCAACGTCGACATCTACAGTCCCCGAAGCACCTGTTCCCACAGGCCCAACATGGTCCCAACGCCAGAGAGCGCGGTTCACGCCCAAATTCCTCCGCGACAGACCCTATCTTCGCAGCTGGATGTTCTCCTTTCTCATCACAGTGCCCATCTCAGGCTTCATCCTAACCCACCTCCCACTCGAACCTCGACGAGTCACAGGCCCCAGCATGCGCCCAACCATCAATCCCGGCTGCACATCCGACGACGATACGACCTACAGTCCCACGTGGGTGCTAGTCCAAAACTGGATGTCTGGTAGATACCAGGACACCCGGCGCAGGATAGACCAAGGGGAGTCCATCCGCACCAAATACGACCGCGGCCAACTGATAGTCTACCACACCCCCCATGACCCCGAAAAGGTCGCTCTAAAGCGCATCGTTGCCCTCGCAGGCGACACAGTCATCCCTCTCCCCGGCTACAATGGCGACAACTCCCCAAACCCCGAACCAGTCGTGATCCCCTACAACCACCTCTGGGTCGAAGGCGACATAAACGACCGCAAGAAAAGCGTCGACAGCAACTATTTCGGCCCCATCTCCCAACATCTCGTCAAAGGCAAAGTAATAGCAATGTGGTCTCCCTGGTGGAACATCTTCAGCATCCGCAGTCCGGACACCAACACCAACCCCAACCACGATATCAACAACGACCCCAGCACTAGGTCAGAAACAGACATAGACACAAAGTCCCCAGCCACCTCAACCCAACCCTCACCCACACCCCCACCAACCTGGTCCACCCGCCACGCCGCCCGTGTAACCCGTAACGCCCTCCCATCAGCCCAAGCCGACCCAAACACCGTTGACAGCGTCCGCCCCTTCGAAGCCGAAGTAGGCTCTCGTACCCTCCAACTCCTCTCCACCCAACCCCTCCGCATCGAACAGCAATTCCACGCCGACGAAGCCTACCGCCTCCGAGTCCTCCAGACCTACCAACGCGGCAAACAAGTCGCGCGCTCGCACTACGACCCCGAAACCCGCGACCGCGCGCGCCTGATCCTGAAAGAACTCGAGCGCGTCATCGGGCGCGACGCGCTAAAAGAGGCAACTAAGATCAAGTCGAGCTCAGGGAAGACCAAGAGGGTGAGAGGGCGGAAGCCCGGTGAGGAGGAAGAGGATCTGTTCATGAATTGGGAAGGCGGGCAATTCACCGACGAATTCGTGGATGTTGTGCCAAGGGAGGACGAGCGGGAGGACGAGCGGCGTGCCAGAGCGAGGCCGGCCAAGGCTGCGTTGAAGGAAATGTTAGAGCATAAGAAGATGTATGGGGAGATGATTGATAAGGAGTTTGAGCAGCGGGATAAGATCAAGGAAGCGTTGGCAGGGTGAGTTATCGTTGATAGAGCATAGCGTTGGCGTTAGAGTAATAGGTCTGCCATGCGATCCGGACCTTGCACGAGGGCAACTCAAGTATCTATCATACAATATCCTTCGGTGACCGCAGGTTTGCCAGTCCCTCTGAACTGCCGAATATGAGTCGGTCGGCTACGATCTTTTACCTAGATAGCTAAAAGAGCACGAGATGTCCTAGCTACTCTCAGCTCCCGCATGATGGCCATTGGAAGAATATCGAGCACTTGGCACGTCCGTACTGCTTTCCTTCATCCCATAGTCTGAGCAATGTCCTTACCAGCAATCTCCTCAGTTGCGTCGTCCACAATCTTGAACAGTTTGCCAAAGTTTTCGTAGTTCAAGTAACCATCGTCAAGCTCGGCCCATCTCCTCCGCTGATCCTCATCGTCTAGTCTTTTGTTCCGCTCGTATTCAGTCTCCCCTGGCAGGTAGTCACTGCTTATCACGGTATCAGCAGCTGACAATCGTCCGGAACGGTCCTGTGCATGTGCTGGAAGCTGTCCCATCGAGCTTGCAAGTGTTGAAGTTGAGCTTCTGAACAACGGCGTAGTGCCCGTCTGTGTTCCGGGGTCAGTCGTCTGGTGGCTGATGTTGGCACATAGGGAATCGGAAGGAGGCATGAAGTCCAATTCTTCTTCAGCGGCATACGCAGCTCCATGTTCGGAAGGTCCGTTACTTGCTGTCAAAAAGAGACATTTTTCTGGTGAATCCGAAGTGTTCTTTGTGCCAATGTACCCTGTTCCGAGGTGCTGATGACGAGCAAAAGATGGCAAGTTGTGGCCGCTTGACGAGCCGGAGCCATAAGCGACTAAATCCTTAGACGGGTCTGCCGGCTCATCAAATATCGCAGCGATGTCATCTATAGCTTGCCAATCGTAGTCACCGATATCGAACGCATCTGATACAGGCTGCTGCGAGTCCGACGTGTGCCGTAGAACTGGGCCTGTGGTGCGGCCTGGAACTAGGGCTTTTCGTGTTGAGAAGTTTCTCGCTCCATCTGACTCGGACCGCTCCCCAAGGAGTGCATTCCGCGTTCCCGACTTTCCATACCCTTCACTGGCTCTTGGCAGCATGTGGTCAAGAGGACCTTCCTGTGTTGACTGGTTTGTAGAATTTTTCTTTCCCTTCGTTGATTTGCTAGTAGCTCTTTGGCCGTCCGAAGCCTGATCCTTCTTCTGTCGCTTGTTAGCTGGATTCGTCGGCTTCGTTCTTTTGCCCTCTTTGCAGCACTTGTGGCCACATTCTTTGCCTTTGTCAGTGCAAGTATGCTGGCATGCCCATCTGCCATTCGGAAGCTGTCGTGGCTCCTTGCACTCCCGTTGAACGCTGTCACCTGTATTGCTGCGCTTCCGAGACTTCTTCGCTCTCTTCTCATTTTCCAGCTCTTCCATGATCGCATCAATGTCTTCAACGACTTCGATCTCCTCTTTCGCTGGTGTTGGTTGTCGTGAAACAGCAGCTAGTAAGTCTGAGTCGTCTAGGCCTTCGTCGAACTCTTCACACTTTGAGGCTGGTGCATATAGATTCAGCTTTGGTCTCTGAAAAAATGGTTCAGGCGTAATTTCTGTTGGTGAGAACCAGGAAGCTGGACAATCGACTTCTACCTCTGCGAACTTGTGCGTGCCGACAACATTATCGCACATGACATGACACCGAAGCTTGGAGCCAGGTCGGTCAACTAAGGCTGTGAGCAAGATATCTTCTCTATTCTTGAAACATGAAGGTGAAAACCGACGGAAATCGACCAATTCACCGTAAGATGTCTCGCACAAGAATAGCACATTGTACTGTTGCTTCCCGAACCGCATAGGCACATATTCGTTCAAGAAGCCCACCTGACAGTGCAGCCTGACCTCGGCGCCTCTCTTCGACTTAGGCTTCGTAGCTGTTTTTTTTGCGGTGATGTGCAGCATTGGGAACTCGCCGAGTTTCTTCAGCAAGTCATGACCGTATGGTGGATTCTTGCTCAAGACGACCTCCAGTCGACGTGGCTCGACATTAAAGACTGCATCAATACTCTTGATACCCGCAGCTGCAAGCTTCCGAACCGCCACGTCACCAATGCCAGGTATCTGCTTCAATTGCAAGACCGTGTCATCCCAGACGCCAGCAGCCAGGCTTCGAGCGAGCTCTAGAGCACTTTTAGCAGCAAACGAGTCGTTACGTTGCACTAATATGTCCACCATGCAACGGATGAGGCGCTTGCTATGCCCAATCACGCTGTTGGTATCCATCTCCATCTGGCGTCGTTGACCAGCGCTGATTTTGTTCTTACTGTCTTTCCCAATCTGAGCAGAGCCTAGCCTAGTCTGGATGAGGAGAGATGCCTTGTGCTGGGAGAGGTCGATATTGACTCGGATGGGGTATCGAATCTCGTTGGCTTTGTTGAGCTCCTTGAAGAAACCTCTCTCGCCCTGCTTCCACCTGAAATCGCGAAATTCAGCTGCTTGACATAGAATGTTCAACACCTCTGAGACCTTTGCTTTTCCTGGAGCATTCAGGAACGTCTTCATGGTATCAAATTTGACGCAGTATCGAGCCATAGCATCGCCGTATTCAGTGCATCTCAAGGTACCTGTGTCCTGGACCATATTGGCTTCACAAAGGAGGTGGAGATCGTTCTCACACCATCGCAGTAGGGCGTCATCTGGAGTTCCGTCAGTTTCTCCTGAATCAAGATTGTAATAGTCCGGATTGCGTTGAAGCCGGACGTTGAGGAAGCTGCTCGCCAACCATTCTTTCGCGCTATTGAGGCTGTTAATCGTGCCAATGCCGATCTCAGCATTGAGATGCTCGATCAAGTTTTGGTGCAGCGAACTCTCAAGCACTTCTTCACCAGCAACCATTTTCTCGTACCTCGCAAGCCGGTCATTGAGGCATAGAATCACAGCACAGGCTTCTGTCTCGAACTGCGGGCGACCTGCACGACCAAGCATCTGCATGACCTCTAGACTAGAGTACTCATGCAAGCCAGTATCACTATAATTATGAGTCCCCTTGAGAATGACTAGATAGCACGGCAGATTGACGCCGACTGCTAGTGTCGAGGTCGAGCAGATAATCGTAATATTTCCTTCCAGGAAGCCAGACTCGATGGCCTTTCTGTCATCAGTGCCAAGAGAAGCATGATGGAACGCGACACCTGCCGGCAGCACTTTCTTGAGCTGCTCATTCTCCACGTTCACGATTGTTCGTGGTGCATGCTATGCACGGCGATTGCTCACAAACCAGGACTCGGCTAGCTTCTCGGCAGTTTTCTGAGTCGATTCTTTGGTCGGACAGAACACCATCACTGGCTTCCCTTTGCTGTACTTTGCCACGACCTCAGGTATTTTCCCGGTCAAAGCGCCTTCAAACGCCCAAGGATTGTAGGGCCCGTCGTGGCCGAGGATATGTTTCTTCAGCTGCACAGGGCGAAATGAGTCGTCAAAGACTTCTCGTATCGCTGGCAAGTGACGTGCCTGCTGGTTTTTCGTGAGCCAGGTCGCAACGTCCTCAGAATTAGGAATCGTGGCACTCAAGGCAATGAAGCGAATATCGTTGCCAACAGACTTCATACGTGAGACGATGGCCTCCAGTGTGGCACCGCGCTGATCCTTCAAAATGTGTACTTCGTCGACCATGAATAGTTTGATCATGGCCATAAGCTTGGCGTTGTCTTTCAACTTCCTGGTCACACTGTCCCATTTCTCTGGTGTAGTAATGATGATGCTAGCGCTGGCAACATTTCGCAAGGCATTGGACTCTGTGTCGCCCGTCATCTCGATGGATTGGATGTCAAATATGCCAAACTTTGCCTGCCAATCACGGTAGCGCTCGCTACACAGCGACTTGGTTGGAGCTTGATATACAGCCTTGGCCATGCCGGTTTTGAGCTGATCCATGATCCTGAGGATACCGAGCTCCATGATGACAGTTTTACCGCTGCCAGTGGGCGCCGACACTACCATGTTATCGTCAGACTCGTACGCTGTTGGAAAGCATTTCGACTGGACTGCGTTGAAGAGAGGGAACTTGAAAAGCGACCTCTGCTTGTCTGGGAGCTCTGTGGTCGGGACAAGCGGGATCCCTCTAACGACGGGAGCACCTGTGTGCTTCGTCTCCGCTCTCTGAGGGGCTTGCTGTGCTTCTCGTCCATGTACCCTGCTATTGCTCTGCTCTTGCAGCTTCACGAGCCTGTTGTTGAATGCGTTTCGAAGGTTTCTAGGTGGACCTTGCTGTTGCACTTTCTGCTTCTTCTGCCATACCGTCACGGAGGGACTTGAGAACGGGCTGGAATCTGAAGACGCGAGAGGAGAGTGCAGTGCAGGCTTCATCTGCTTGTCTTTGTCTTGTTAGCGACGCTAGTATTGTTGCAGTACATTCCCTCACCTAGTGTGAATTGATTAGTGTGGGAAACCGGAGGTCTCTGCTGGGCCTGCCGGGGTATTGTCATCCTCGTAGGCACATTCTTGGCACGCCATTGACGCTGTTGTGATGTTTGAGCCAACAGCTCACGGTCTTCCTGCTTGTCAGCGACCAATATGCAACACCTGGGCGTAATGACTGACCAAAATCATCAAATGGTTCATCCTGCTCGTGCTGAGTACTTGGACTGAGCTGCTGACTGAAGGGAGTTGCATTTGGCTGTTGAAAGTGGCGAGAATGGCTTGGCTGTTCGCCTGGCGGCTGTGGACTTTGCTGAAGCAGCCGAGGTGCGGTGTGCTTTGGCATGTATGGATTGAACAGACTCATCTTGGAAGACGGCCTTGAAAAAGAGGACGTAGTAAGTCTTGGTACAGGCGAGGTCGAGATTATCAGTTTGGATGTCGTGGTAGGAACGCCTGGGTAAACAGCGTCGTGCCTTCCATCTCTGTAAAGTCCCTCCGATGCCCTCCTACCTAAGCCATGAATGCAAGACCATGAGTCATGCAGCGAGCCTAAAATCCGCGTGTGGCAGGTATCAATATATCCATTCTCTCGTTGTCTCATTATATCCTGGACTAAACATATGCTAATGTGTGACTCTCGGAAAATACCCTCCTGAATCATTCTTTCTCTTCTTCTGCGCAGCGGGCGAGCCAGGTCGTGATGTTGTTATCGTAGTGTTGTCATGACTCAGCGGTGTCTTGGGTATAGATATGGAAGCGTCCTTTGCCTCCATACCACTCATCAATCCCCCCTTCTCCTGATATGAGGCTATCTTGATGACTGGTGGCCGGGCCTGAGATTCCTGGATGGTGTACAGATATGTCGAGCCCAGGACGATTGCTGTCCCAATGACAAACTGGTTCTTGGTTAGCCCGCATCCTCACCTTCACCACGATGTGCGACTTACATGAGTAGTGAGCTGGAAATCAAATAAAATCACGCTTGCAAATGCGCTAATCACCATGCTGATGCTCACTGCGAAATTCTTGGAGATATTGTCGGCATAAAACATGCAGAACGCAGCAACCACGGCTCCAAATGTCTGCACCAAAATCGAGATGACCACGACCGAGTTGTAACCTGCGAAGAATCCATGTTTCGCAATCGTCTCCCCATCCAGGAAGAGGCATCCAATGAAGAATGCGGGAAACATTGAGTACAGCGAGAGCTGAACGTTGCGTATCCACATCGATGCCGGCCTGGGTGACTCCTTGATAACTTTTTCGAAGTAGACTCCCGCCAACCCTGAGCACACACAGACACAAACCACAGCTAGCAGTCCGATTGAAGCGTCCATAATAGGCGCGTACATGGCATCTTCATCCTCGGCAATGCCCTCGTAGGTAGCCGACCTTTTCTTCAATTGCGGTTCCGTGCTCTTCAAACCAAAATGCTCCATGAGCGGGTTGAGGGATCTCGGGACATAGACTCGTGTATGATGACTCGATGCTAATCGCTGTTCTTCCTGAGGCAGAGACACAATAGCCACGCCGATCATAAGTAGGACCAGGGACAGCCACTGTCGCCCGTTGATTGACCTTTTCAGCATATACACACTCAAAACGGCGGTAACGATGATCTTGAACTGGTATGTCACATGGAACGTTGCCGCGTCCAGGTTCGATATTGCAACATATTGGAGGCTGTTTGCAAGAGTGTAAAGACCGGCCGGCATAGCGATCTTCCAGCTGTCTCCTGAGAAGGTGGCATTACCGAGCGCGTCGAAAATGGCTGTGAGTGGCATCGACCGAGGTATAGTCTGAGAGATCTCATATATTGCTATCGTGAGGCACACGGCGAGTCGCAGTAGCTCGACAAGGAAGACTGCGGTCGAGGGAAGGTATCGGTGGCCGTCAGGTGTGGGCATGACCCTCGAATAATGTAGTAACTGTCTCCTATATTAACCGTCGTCCATGACCATAGCTGCCTCAGCGTCATTGCTCGTACCAATATGAAAGCAGAAAACTGGAAGGTCAACTGCACCAATGCTGTCAGCTATGCGCCCCTGTTTGACCCGGGGGTTCTTTCCTCACCACCACGAGTGTCAACGTCTTCAAAGGTATGCCCCATAACGACGGCGGCCCACCCTTCCGCCTATCCAAAGCCCGTGACATAGCGTATTGAGGTTGTATGTAGCGAGTCTCAATCCACAACTACGCGTCTGAAGGCACAATCCAAGAAGCCGCACATGAAAGCTGAAAGGGAGTTGCACAGGCGCAAGGTATCGAATTGTAAGGAGTGAACGCCGCGCGAACAGTGGTGGCAACACAGTCGTCACGAGCGAGGTCTAAAGGAGTGTGTGCTGTACGAATTATTCTTTTGTCTATGTGGGCTTGTGATCACAACAGAGTTGGAGTGTTGGACATTATTCAAGGCAGCAAAAACCGATGTAAGCCGGGGTCAGCAGACCCGCTTCGTGGTCGCATGTGCCATGGCACCCTCACAAATGCGGTCATTGGCTTGCTACATTGGCTTAGATCGCTTCGGCAGATTAGCCTTGGGAGCCTCCTTGTCGAGGATCTCAAGCCGCAGCTTGCGACTAGACCAGGGGCCTTTCTTGGGCCTGAAAGGCGATGAACCTGACATGACCCAGGGAGCCCTGATGGACCTTTTTCGGGAAGCTCGGGTCGCCGACCCGCCTATCTCTTTATGGGTGGGTGGTTCTAACCGCTTCCGCCAAAGCCCGGGGCAACGTCGAGAGTTTTATCCGGTTCAAAGAGTCTTCGATGGTTCCTTATTCCAAAAAGCTTGACGCAAGCGATATGTCACGGTCGTCGGAGCACCTGTTCCAGGAACGATAGTCGAAACTTGCAAGACAAGGTCGATATGACAAGATCGGATCTTGTAAGCATGAGTACTACTATTTACATTATCGAGGCTATGAAGCAGAGCTTGTCGTCAGCTGCCCAAACATAAGAAGACCGTGGGTATCATAGTACTTCCCCAGTACACCAAAGGAGCGCTCAACAGCAGGTATACTCTCAACCAGGAGAGTGTAACATAACATCTGCTCAGTGAGCAATTTGAAAATTCGCCCGAGCCTCCCATCCCAGGAATGGAGGTTCCATGAATAGTTGAGACGGTATCTCCTCGCGTAGTAACTGCCGTTCCAGAGGGTCAAGGACCACGACGTGGCTGTCCCGAACACTGTTACTGCCACTAGGTGACCACTCACTATACGACGCAGTGTCAGTCGTCGTAGTTGTCTTCTCAGACAGAAATGTATCTCGAGCCGCCATGTCTGGACGTGCCTTCATTCTTTGCGGCATACTCGTCGACCCTATTGGCAGGCCATCGATCGATGAGTACGGAAGCTGAAGGTCTTCCGATCCCTCGCTCAGGTACGTTGCCATTGAGCTCCTGACACTTGGCTGCTGGATCGAATCACTCTGGAATGTCGTGCCTGAATCAGGCCTCAGAGAACCGTGTCGCAGGGTGGATGGAGAAGCTAGGTACGACAACCGCAATGGCGAGCTTGGGGCTACTGGGGCAGGAAGGCGATCAAGCCGCTTCTCTCGCTGCTTTCGTGACTTCAGGGCCTTGTTGCTTTCGAGCTCCAGGATCTGCAAGGCGCCTTGCCTGTGGGCCGCAGCTTGTGCCCGTTTCATGGCAGTCTTCTTCAGCCGCATCGCTGCAATCAGATCCTCCTCCTGCCGCGTCACCGTCATGAGCTTTGTACTGAAGACACTTGCATCCTCCGAGCCTATAGACTCTCGCACTGAGGTGTCCCTAGATGGTGTTTCCGACGGTGTCCGCGGGAACGACGTGAGCAGATCATGGTGCTGGGTCAAAGCCCCACTTGACCGGTCGTCAAGATAGGTCAGATGGCGGCTGCTGACCTGTCGAGACGCCGCTGGCATGGTCGAAGCATTGTTTGGCATCTGTTGCAGCAGTCTCTCGGGTTCTTTGGTGTCGACTGCCATTGCTTGTCCAAGCTCTACTGCAGACTCGTCCCACGCCCCGTTCATCAGGCTCTCTCTGATCTCCATCCGGGCGAGCTCTTGGTATGATGTTGGCGCCAAAAGATGTTGCTCCTCGTCCTCATCATCTGAAGAGCTCAGCAGAATACTCTGCTTCGTGAGATCGACAACCGCCAGACGATTGACCTTGGGTTTTCTGCTTCTTTTTGGCAAAGAGGCTTTCGGTATTAGTTCTTGAAAATCTCCACTTTTCGGCTGATGGGGTGTCTGCATGGCCTTCGCAGTCACAGGTGAGTAGGCCATCGGAGCTTTGGAGGATCTTCTCGGTGAAAACCCGTCTATACCGTTGCAGTCAAAAGCCGCCTCCACTTCGATGGCAAAGTCTCCGTCCAGCTGAGGCTCCAATTTTGTGCTTTCGCCATCGCTAGAATCACTGTCCAGGCTATCGAACCAATTTTTGGCGCCTGCTTTCGGCCTTCTAACGTTGACTTTAGCCCTAGCTGGATCTACCTTAGCGTTCAGCCCTGCAAGCGATTCGGCTGCATCTGTTTGGTGTTTGGAAGGAGCTGGAGACTTTGGGGTGGACTTGAGTATTCCTTTGGTGACCGAGACACGAGATACTGAAGGCTGCGACGCCACTGACTCGCCAGCGTCGGATCGCGTCTCGAAAGAGGCAAGTGATCTTTGAGAAGCGGTCGTGCCCGGTCTTGGTTCATGGGGCCCAAGCTTCGTTTTATCGTGCTTTGACTTCTGAGACCTCGAAAAGAAGCGCAGTTGCTTGGAATGTTCCATCTCCTGACTCGGTGTGCTAAGAATCGATGGTACACCTACTCTGAGAGCAAAGTCTCGAGTGGAGGAGTCTGAAGTCTGCTGCGAGACACTCAGAGGCGCACGAGTCTTGTCGTAGAACGAACGCAAGGACGTGTTGGATACTTGTGGCTTGATCTGAATGTCGTGGAGTTCGGCTGTCCGATGCCCCTTCAGCAGCACCGAAGAAGCTTTTCGCGAATAGTCTAGATGCGAAGGCTCGTCTTTCAAAGTGTCTGTAGTGCTGCCTGCCGACACAGCAGCGGTTGTTGCGTCAGAGAACGTTACACTAGGCAGTCTGGTTGTGGATGTGGAGCTCGTGCTGTTATTGCGAACCGAGTCAATGTGTGTAGCATCTAACCCCAAAATATGCCGGGCTTTCCTGTCGGTGGTATCGGTCAACTGTTGCGTGCGAGGCTCTTCTGTCGGCTTGACGTATTTGCTCTTTCTGAAAGCTCTCTTTACATCCAGAGTCGGGCTCATACTGGCAATCTTGAGCAAGGATGGGAAGCGGACTTCCTTTTGTCTTTCTTTTCTTGTTGACCACGTTGCAGCACGTACATATGCTGTGCTTCAGACGCGCAGCGGCACACTGCAGTCAACGGATCTAATCTTTCGTGGTAACGGCAAGCTGCATCACACATGCATATCCCATGGCCCTTTCCTTTTGGCCGCCAAATTTAGATTGTGTGCGATGTACTCGGTGAAAATGGTGCAACAAGCGAACAGAAACTCGTTCTCAGCTATTGTCGAGGACGGGTCATTGACACATTCTTCTGGTAAGGGGCAACGGGCGCCTTATCGTGTTGATCGTGATGGAGGGTGAGCAGCAAGCGCTGCAAAGTCCAAGTATAACGGCATTGTCCATGATGATGATGGTGGTTGCAGTTGATCAGGCCCATTGCCGGCGCTCCCGTGCACGAGGGCTCCAAGCTAAGAGAGTAGCTTCACCAGAAGCAACTACCAGCGTCATAGGCTAAAAGACTAGCTTCGAGTCCGGCAAGCATCGTATTGAATTCCTCCACCTTCCACCGCTCGTTGCTGCCACTATCAGCTTTGCCGAGCATCCTCCAGGATAGAATTGCGCGTCGGTGATAGACTGGCGCTGTCTGTCGAGTAATAGCTCGATAGCTTTGGCTGAATTCGGCACCTTCATGTAATTGATTGTGGAGGCTTCAGGTATCTGATAGAGACCACAGGCTATGCTTAACTTTTCGCAAAGTCGTTGGCAAGAGATGGCGCCAACGAACTCAATCGTGAACACACACCAGATATGCTTGTCGTGTTGCACTTTGCATCACTACTTGCTCCTGAACGAGCATGCCGGACTTGCAGAGATCGCTGGGACCAAGGGACAACTTTTCCAGCGCGTCGGCGTCGATGCTGCGCTTGCGCTGGACAGGGGCTCCCTTGCAGAACGAGCAGACCGAATTCCGGGCGACTTAAAGCCATGAATCGGTAGCAGCAATTTGCGGTCTTGGAGTGTCCACCAGTGGTACCTTATTTTAGTGTTCTATCCCCTGAATCTCTAGTGGAGATGAGCGTCTCCAGCAATGTCGATCATGAGCTAAGTGGTGTTTGAAGACGGGTTCTGATGTTACCGTAGAACCTGATGCCAACGTGCCGAGCGTGCCATGCACTACCCCTGCTGTTCTGTATGCATACACCATAGACACCATCAAGTAGCTGTGGTTCAGTTGTGAGAAAATTCGAACGTGCAAACCCGTGCAGAGCCACATGTTACCGGTGGGTTTGGACATGAAGTGGGAAGGGAGCTTGTAGCGGGCGAACATTCAGGCTGCCTTGCTCGCTTATCGAGTCCACGACATCCTCGCGATGGGCCTGGTGTGCAAACCTTGGATGAGGCCTTCAGACGAGGCTGTGAGATTTCGACGATCTTGACTCGAAGAAATCCTCTGTGACCATGGACGCCGGTTAATATTGTTTCATGCCTTCTGACATAACTTAGTGCTAGCAGCAAGTGAAACATTCTTGATGTTCCTTTTTGTCCGTTTCAACAATCTATATTGCGTGCGCTTGACGAGTAGCAATGCATTTAGTAGATGTGTGTACATAATGTCATAAGCGAGTCTTGCACAACATTGATTCCTGCTAGCTCTTGCCTCAATTATGACTCCTTGTCAATTGCTTAAAGTCCCGCTAGGTAGCTCTATTTGACAACAAAATATTGCACAGGTGGGAGCTCACCAGGGCTCGAGTTCCGTTGTAGCTGCCAAGAATGCGCTCCATGCCCATCTCCAGTTTCACCGGAAGGCTTCACCATCGTTGTCAGAAGATGGGATCTGATTGGTTGATTGGCTGCTGAATTGCACCACCGCTTTTGAGTCACTAATTCTTTGCTGCTTCTCGGCTATGAATTCTTCCGCGACGACAAGACTCTCTTCTACTGTTGCAACCGGTGCCCAGATTCCGTTAAGATGAGCCATTGGTGGATCAGTATGCGAACGTATGTTCTGACCACCCAGATCAGCAATTGAGCGTTTTCGTTTGCTGCTGGATTTGACGTGCTCCATTGTGGGCAGTAAGACTGGATCGCGAGAAGACGTGTGCTGTAGTCCGTTGAGGTATGTACAGAATCGATAGTCCGTGTCTAGCTGCCTTTCATGTCGCTCTACGCATATGTTGATGGTGATAGAGCCCGTGTCGAATTGAGTTGTCCGTAAGATGTCACTGCTGTTATTCCACAACGTCGTCTGATTATCAGCGGAGTCGGCAAACCCGTCGGGCTGGTATAACATTGGACAAGACTTTCTGAACAAGAGGGAGGCGCCGAGTTTACGTCCGTGTCTTGGTAATGCTGGTAGATCTCTGATTGATCGAAGTAGAGTATTAACGCCCTTTTTGAAGCTCTTTTGTAGATCATGGACAGAAAATTCCTCGTTCGTTTCGACTAATTTGATAGACGGCGCAGATTCAGCAATACTCTGGAAGACGAAGGTGTAGCTCTCGACGATGGTCGGCGAGCTATTACGGCTCTCTCGACCAATTATGAAGAGCTTCATTGCGCTGAGGTAATCCTTCTGGAGGCCGTCCATAATGCCAGAACTCTGGGAATGGTTAGCTAATCATCGAGTATGTGCGTCGTAGACTTACGAACATGTCGAGGATGTCATCTGCACATCGGTGCACACCTCGCTGCATGACTTTGAACTCTTGAGACTCAATCTCATCTAAACGAGGCTCCCATCCAACAGAGCAAAACCGCTCATGAATCTCAGAGACACTTTCGAGGCATTGAGGGGATTCAAAAAGCGTCAGTTGGGAGACATTGCGAGACAGAAAACACTTTGACTGGCGCTTGATCAGACGCCGGGTATAAATGATACAGGCAATCGAGGCATTCAGGAAGATTTGAACAAAGCCAAGGTGAAGCTGCTTCAGCACCTTGGTAGGAGGCAGTCGAAGTTGTACCTGCTCCATCAATGCTTTGCGGGCAGAAGGAATCACTATTCAGTGTTGTCGGTCACGGTGGGCACCGGGCAACGCGGTATGTGCAGTACGAGGTCCTGGCTGAAGGATAGAGTGGTAGCGCCGGTTGATATTGAGGATTCAAAAGTCTTGTGTGCTTTGAAAATGGAAACAACACCTTGGTGCACCTGCTCCTTCCATTTCAGTAGGCTTGCTGGAAGCACTTACCTTACGGCGTCTTCCCGGTACCCAATATTACCTTACCGCAACTGATCATGATGAACCTAAGAAAGGTGCGCACTTGCTAGCTAGGAGATGCTCGCAACTTCTGCGCGAACGGAACATTGTCAAACACTCACGCTTTGACTCAAAGAAGCCGGGTTTGAGGGCTCTGGCACATCGAACTAAAAGAGTAAAACGAGAGTAAAGCACCACCTGGGCAACTGTGAGGGCAATATGATAACACCTCTTCATGATGGTGGATCCGCCACGCTGGCATCAGCAAGGTCGTCGTGGACCACCTTGGGTCATATTTGTCCAGCGACAATCTCATGGTTGTTCCTGGTTAGATATCTTTGGTAATGCAGCTGCACAGGTTTTTGTTCGCCAAGCTGCTGGTAGTGGCGATGTTGTTTCCTTAGGCAGGCTGCGGCGCATGTCATCAACCGAAGTTGCGTGCCCGGCGATGGCATTCCGAACGACAGCAGCGGCCGTTAGTAAGAGAAGTGACGGTACAGTGCAGCCTCTTGCCAAATCATAGTATGTCACTCATCAGCTTATCAAACATTTAGCAACTACACATCTTCGTGCCAACATAACATTTCGACGAAGGTTGGTGGCCGTGACCTGCCAGGTTGTTGATGTTGCTTTGCCGCCGTCAGGCTCGCACTACTCATAATTGAGTGACCCCACTGCACCCACTGCTCGTGCTCAGCGTTCACTGCTGCCTCCCGAAAACACAACACCCAATCACACCCAAGCACAACTCGATTGTCTTCTTCGACAGGCGGGCGTTTGCTGATAGACAAGATCACAAGAGTCGCGTATCTGGACAGCCTTAACCTTTTGCGGCCACCAACTGACCTCTCTGACGGCCGCCTGTCAATCCCTTTCGCGTTGCTGGAAACAAAGAAACCTGGACTCGCCCGACAAGCAACGACCGGACGCATGACTGACCGGGCTGGATCGAGGTTGTGAGGACGTTCTGTGAAGGCTACTGTCATGGAGCAAGATATGGTTGACCCACCAGACACGCCTACTACTCGTCCGAGGACCGCAGATTCGAAGAGCAAAGATGGCTCAACTCGAGACACGAGGATGAAGATACTTCGCAAGCGAGTCCTCCCGCAGAGCACCTTGGGCCAGTTCTCATTTGGCCCTGCCACCCAGACGACTGTTGTGACCACTACAACCACCACCACCACCAAGTTTCCTCCCTTCGTTATGCCGAGTCCTCAGCATGCCAACGACCTAGACCCCAGGTTGTATCCTCTTGCCGCCAGCCCCACACCTGCCGCCCTCAGAAACATCGGCTTTTCTTTGCGAGGGAAATCGGTCGTTTTTCGAGAAGCAAGCGACACGGTGGCAGAACTAGAACAAATCGCAGAACAAGAGAGCTTGTTAGAGAAGGCGAATGGCGTAATCCGAAGCGTACAAAGATCTGGTTCTGTGCCCCCGACCAAAGAAGATCGTGTCAGCCCCGCTATGCGGCGTCTGCAAGAAACGAACGAAAGACCAGCTTCGCCTGAATCCATAACTGAAGCAGAGGCACACGCTGAGCAGGAACCAGCAACCCGGACCCGACGCAGTGGCAAGCAAAGAGCCGTCCAGTCAGCTGCAAGATCACATCCTCGACTTCGAGCTGTCCAAAGTTCGCATCCTGTGACGCCTGAAACTAGAAATGAGCGGACTTCCAAGCGACGCCCGCAAGCTGTTTTCATTGATGGTAGAACCGCTCACGACGTTCTTCCGTCTCCAGCTATCGAGCACCATCAACCCATCTCCCGGAAAGCAGCCTCATCGTTGAACATACAACAGGATGACAACGACTTCCTAGCGGGGCCGCAATCAGAAAGAAGAGGCAGTCGCACAATATCTAGAGCTTCTTACGATAGTGCGGTGCCAACTCCACCCATAGAGCCGGACGACGTGCCGTTGCAAGAACGCATCCTGAGTCCGAGAGCCCTCTCATCTATACCTACCCGACTACATGTGTCTGAGAGCCCTTCGATACAGGATGGAACGCTCCCAAGTCCTAGTTTGTCTCCTGTCACCGCAGGTGCGAGCACTCAGCACAATGAATACTTCGCCGATGTCGACTCTAATTCGGAATTTGGCTCCCATTTCGATCGCCCTCATGGGCAGTGGAGTATCAGAAGCAGCCATTACGAGGAAACACCTTCCCATGGCAGATATGAGTCCCCAGCTATTACAGAAACAGCATTGTCGGAAGATGGCTTTTCGGATGTTGGAAACGTCCCTGAGACCTCCGTTCGTGATATTCCTTCTATGCTCAACTTTTTCGAAGCTCTGCCTGACGCCATGAAAAGCTATGTCATGCATCAGTTATTGAGAAGGTGTCCAAAACAGACCCTACAGGTGGTGGCAGATGTGGTGAATCCTGTACTGAAATGTGATTTCCTCACGCTGTTGCCTCCAGAGTTGTCAATGAACATAGTCAGACAGCTCGATGTGCAGTCACTATGCCGTGCATCCCAAGTTTCAAGGAAGTGGAGACAGATGATCAACAGCGATGAACGAGCTTGGAAAGAGCTCTTTGACGCAGATGGATACTCTCTGCCCGAAGGTGAACTCCAACAGGCTATTGTGCAAGGATGGGGTTGGCAAGACCCTTTCGGTCCTGATGCTCGGGAGGTGAACATGAATCGCGCACATTCGGTCAAAAGCGACAGCGAGATTGGGTCTCCGGGGCCGTCTACTGCGCGCAAGGCTACTGTGTCGACATCATTACGACGATCAAAGAGAAAAGCTGCGACTCAATTAACGAATCGCAGCAAGATGGCCAAACGGCAAGCCCCCTCAAGAGAAGCTTCAGTGGATCTGAGCACAGGAGACTGGACGTCACAGCTGTCTACAGCCGAGGGACCCAATAATGCCGCTAATGCTGCCATCGTCGCTGTACCCGACCCAGAGCTTCCAGTCCCGAGTCTGAGAGGCCTGCACCTCTACAAATCCCTATACCGTCGCCATCATCTCATCAAACGGAACTGGATGTCAGAAGAGACGAAACCACACCACCTAGCATTCAGAGCTCATGGGAGTCATGTCGTCACGTGCTTGCAATTTGACACAGACAAAATCTTGACTGGGAGTGATGACAGTAATATCAACGTATATGACACCAAAACTGGAAAGCTTCGCAAGTTGCTTAGAGGGCATGAAGGCGGAGTCTGGGCTTTGCAATATGTTGGCAACACATTAGTGTCCGGGTCCACGGATCGATCTGTGCGCGTGTGGGACATTGAAGCTGGGCGCGAGACACACGTCTTTCGAGGTCATACCAGCACTGTGCGATGTCTGCAGATATTGCAGCCCACAAAGATCGGCGAGACTGTGGATGGCAAGGACGTATTAATGCCAAAACAGCCGCTTATCATTACTGGCTCGAGAGACTCGACTCTCAGGATTTGGAAATTACCTAAGCCGTCAGATTCAAATCACATCCAGGTCGAGGCTGATGTGGAGGCCGAGGATAGCCCGTTTTACGTGAGAACCTTGACCGGTCATCAGCATTCGGTTCGAGCCATAGCGGCACACGCTGATACACTCGTGAGCGGCAGCTACGATTGCTCCGTCCGAGTATGGAAGATCTCAACAGGCGAGACGGTGCACCGTCTACAAGGCCATGCACAAAAGGTGTACAGTGTAGTTCTTGACCATGCTCGAAATCGATGCATAAGTGGATCGATGGACTACTTGGTCAAGATCTGGTCGCTGGAAACAGGCTCTGCCCTGTATACTCTGGAAGGTCACTCATCCCTTGTTGGGCTACTCGACCTCAACTGCGACCGGCTTGTCTCAGCAGCAGCAGACTCAACATTACGTATCTGGGATCCGGAGAACGGCCAATGCAAGTCGACGTTAACGGCACACACAGGAGCAATAACTTGCTTTCAGCATGACTCGCAGAAAGTAATTAGTGGTAGTGACAGGACTTTGAAAATGTGGGATATCAAGACTGGATACTGTAAGAAGGACTTGCTCTCGGACCTGAGTGGTGTTTGGCAGGTGAAGTTCAACGACCGACGGTGTGTGGCTGCTGTGCAGCGTGACAGTATGACATTTATCGAGGTAAGCATTATCAGCTAGACAAACACATTGTTTGCTAACAAATTCAGGTTTTGGACTTTGGCGCTGCCAGAGATGGCATTCCCGAGAAAGATCGAGGGCGAAGAATCGTGGTTGACGAACTTGGTAGAGCAACTGATAACGACGACGAAGATGGAGGAGCAATTGTCTAGACAGGACCATCTCCAGACAAGGATGAGCATCACTCCGCCCGAGTTTTGGACGGTTCGCCCAGTCCACCAGAAGTACGAAGGAATGAGCTTACGCAGCATCGGCTACACGACATCAACGAACAAGTACGAACCACATTGGCATAGCAGAGGAGTCTTGAGCGAACGATCGCCGGAGTGATTATCATTGACCTTACAGCGAGCACGAGAAGGAGTGAGGCTGTGGTCCAGAGCAGGATCTTGGGAACATGCCATCAGGAGCAGGAATACTTTTATGTCTTTCATGTCAGATATATTACGAGCTCGACATAGATACCATGAATGAATGTTCGATTTTGGCACTGCAGGATCGAATGTGGTGCAGAAGTGCCACAGTGAAATCAATGAAGCTGCGAGCGCCATGTTGGATATTTGAATGATAAAGGTGTCCTTCGACCACTAGTCCAACATGCAGCATAGCATGTATGGGTATGCATAGTGACTAGTACACATTTAAAAACGATTCAGCACAAACCAACCGACCATTGCATCGGGGCAGGCATCGACTGTCTAGGATCCACTATTTAATTATGTCTTCAATGTACATGCCCACCTCCGCCCGCAGCAGCAGCCTCAACCATGTCCTCGACCCGGCCATACTTCTCTCTTGGCTTCCCCTTCATCGCCCCGGCCCTTTTCTCCTTTTCGTCAATCCTGTGCCACCCATCCCAGCTCACGACCTTTTCGAGCCTGTGACCTTCAGCCGCGGCTTGTGCTTTGACGCCTGGCCATCCTCTTTTCGGATGGTGGAGTGTGGATGCTGGATTCGGGGAGGCGCGCTTCCAGTCTGAGATGATGGCCTCGGCTGTTTGGAAGGCGTCGGTCATGGTGTTTGCTATCACACCTGTGGGGCCGCGTTTTACCCAGCCGGCGCAGTAGAGGGCTGCGTCGCCTTGGGCGTGTGCGTGTGGTGATGCGTGGGCTGGTGCGGGTGTGTCGAGCATGAGGATGCGGCCTGTGCCGTCGTGGTGGAGGGTGCCGGCGCGGGCGTCGAACGTGGCGCCGAGACGGTCCATGCCGGGGATTGCTTCTGCTTTGTAGCCGATGCTGCGGAGGAGGGTGGAGGTGGGGATTGTGGTTGCTTCGGGGGTGTTGGAGACGGGCGAGGAAGGGGAGGAGGGATCGGACAGCGCGGTCCGGGTGAAGGTTACGCCGCGGAGAGTATTGGGGTCGTTGGGTTCCCAGTCGAGGTGGGTTGGGGCGAGGAGGAAGTCGAGGGACCAGGACTTTGTGGCTTGGGGGTCGTGTGGTTTGCCTTTTTGGAGAAGTTCCATGAGGCGGCGTTTGGGTCGTTCGAGGGATTTGCTGTTGGGTGGAAAGAGGTGGTGGGGGATCGGTGAGAAGTTTACGCCGGGGAGGTGGATGAGTTCTCTGACCTCTTTGATTGTGAAGGCTGCCTGCATGGGTCCTCGGCGGCCAACGACGTGGACGTGCTTGATGCGACTGGTCTTCAGGGTTTCGATGGCGTAGGAGGTGAGATCTGTCTTTTCTAGAGCTTCGACGCTGCTGAGCAGGATTCGGGCTACGTCCATGGCGACGTTGCCTTGGCCAACGACAATTGCCGACTCTCCTGCCTGTAGATCTGGCTTGAGGTATCGATATTCTGGGAGGCCGTTATACCAGCCTACGAAGGCTCGCGCAGAATAGATGTGTGGTTTGTCTTCCCCTTCTAGACCTATTTCTTTATCCTTGGAGGCGCCGTATGAGAAGACAATGGCATGGTAGTGCTTAGCTAGGATAGGCAGAGGTAGGTCGCGGCCGAGCTCGACATTACCGACGAAGGTATAGTCTGGCGATTGCGCGACTTGATGGAATTCATCCTGACAATTCTTGACATCTGGGTGGTCTGGCGCGACGCCGTATCTGACCAGACCATAGGGTGTGGGCAACCGCTCGTACATATCTATCTTGGTGCCATGGACTTCCCTCATCAGCTTGCGAGCAGCATAGAATCCTGCCGGACCTGAGCCGATGATGGCGACTCGTGGCGCTGGTCCTGGCGCATTGTGCTCTATTGTGCTATGCGATTGCTCTGGCTCTTGCTCTCTTCGAGCTGTGGCTGTCGAGAATGACCGAAGAGCAGTAGAGATCTCAGCGGTTCGGGTGGTATTGAAGGCATGGTGGCAGGCTGTTGGCGAGGATGAGAGCGAGAGCCTCACCGGCCGAGCATAGCTTCTCAGGAGCCATGCTGAGTTCATACCCCCATCTAGTGCTGAAATGAAGCAGTTGATGCATTGATCATGCTCGTACTTTGCCTCAATTGCCTCGCCTTCCTGCAGCCGCGGAGTGGATACGATATCCGGGGTAACTGCCCTATAGTCCACTATCGATAAGGAATCACAAACACGCCCGCATGCCGCATTTTTGTAGACCGGTTGCTCGAAATTGTTTACTGCTCACAATCGCGTTGAATGAGGCGTCAAAATGGCGCTTCAGCTGGAGAACACGCACAACCGAGATGTCCTCATCGCCATCGAGAAGAAGTACCAGCAAAAGTGGCAAGACGACCATGTCTTCGAGTCGGATCTTCCAGACGACGACGACGACCTACCGCCGGCCGAGTTGCGAGAGAAGTACCCAAAGTACTTCGGCACTTTCGCCTACCCTTACATGAACGGCTCTGGCCATGCTGGTCATCTGTTCACCGTCTCCAAAGTCGAGTTCACCATCGGCTTCCAGCGAATGACTGGCAAGCGTACACTGTTCCCCCTGGGCTTCCACTGCACGGGCATGCCAATCAAGGCCGCTGCAGACAAGCTAATCGGTGATATTGAGAAGTTTGGCCAGAATTTCGAGCACTTCGAAGAGTATGAGGCCTCTCAGGAACAGGCAAATGGCACTCCTACTCCTGCGCCGGTGCAGGGCATCAACAAGAATGCCGATATCACAAAGTTCTCAAGCAGCAAAAGCAAGGCTACAGCCAAGAATGCGAAGACAAATTACCAATTCCAGTCAATGCTGGCAATGGGCATCCCCAAAGAAGAAATCCATAAGTTCGCAGACCCCTACTACTGGACCGAGTACTTCCCGCCAATATGGAAGCAGGACTTGATCAACCTCGGCGCACGGATGGATTGGCGAAGACAATTCGTGACCACCGATGCAAACCCTTACTATGATGCTTTCGTCCGCTGGCAGATGATCCGACTGAAGGAGGCCAACAAGATCCTCTACGGCAAGAGGTACACAATCTACAGTCCCAAGGACGGTCAGCCATGCATGGACCACGACAGAGCCAAGGGCGAAGGTGTCGGTCCTACAGAATATACTGCTCTGAAGCTGAAAGTGAAAGAGTGGTCCGATGAGGCGGCTGCTGCCGTCGAAGGAAAGATCTCAGCAGATGCCAGTGTGTACTTCGTCCCAGCCACCCTTAGACCGGAGACCATGTATGGCCAGACCTGCTGCTTTCTTGGCCCTGCCATCAAATACGGCATCTTCAAAGTCTCAGACAAGGAGTACTTCATCTGCACAAAACGAGCCGCCTGGAATATGGCCTTCCAAGGCAACTTCTTCGACCTCGACAACTTCCCAAGAGACCAGAAAGAGCTACAGCCTGTTGTGGAGCTCCCGGGCTCTGCCTTCGTCGGCACTCTGATCAACGCACCACTGTCTGTGCATAAGGAGGGCGTTCGTATCCTGCCTATGGACACTGTTCTGGCTACCAAAGGTACTGGCGTAGTCACCTGTGTACCATCTGACAGCCCTGATGATTTCGCCACTATCCGAGAACTGGCTAAGAAAGCCGAATACTATAAGATTAAGAAAGAGTGGGCTGAACTGGAGATAATACCTGTCCTTGAGACACCAGCTTATGGCAAACTAACTGCTCAGCATTTGGTAGAGAAAATGAAAATCAATTCTCCAAAGGATGACAAGCAGCTTGCTGAAGCCAAGGACCTCGCTTACAAAGAAGGTTTCTACAATGGTACTATGCTCGTTGGCGACTTCGCTGGTCAAAGAGTCCAAGATGCAAAGGAGAAGGTCCGTCAATCCATTCTCAAGTCCGGTGACGGCTTCGCTTTCGCCGATCCCTCTGGTGAAGTCATCAGTCGAAGTGCAGATGAATGTGTTGTCGCCTACATTCCGCAATGGTTTCTCAACTATGGAGAGAACGACAAAGAGTGGCAGAACACTGTACTTGAGTATGTAAAAGCAAAGGATGGGCTTTACACATATGGGCCAGAAACAGAAAACCAGTTCGTCGCAAACCTGGAATGGCTCAACCAATGGGCCTGTGCCAGAACATATGGTCTGGGCTCGAAGCTTCCGTGGGATCCGCAGTTCTTGGTCGAGTCTCTCAGTGACAGCACGGTCTACATGTCATACTACACAATAGCGCACTTCCTGCATACCGAGAAATTCGGTAAAGAGCCAGGTCCTTTAGGCATCAAGGCAGACCAGATGATCGATGAAGTCTGGGACTATGTGTTCACGAGGACCAGTGATCTAGATGCAGTCTCGAAGAAATCTGGTATTCCACAACAAGACCTCAAGACTCTACGGAAATCATTCGAATACTGGTACCCTCTAGACCTGCGTTCTTCAGGAAAAGATCTGATACCAAACCATCTCACTTTCTTTCTCTACATTCACACAGCTCTCTTCCCACGAGAATATTGGCCGAGGTCAGTTCGATCGAACGGTCACTTGCTCCTAAATGGTGACAAAATGTCGAAGTCGACCGGCAACTTCCTAACCATTACACAAGCAGTGGCCAAATTCGGCGCAGACGCAACCAGAATAGCACTAGCTGACGCAGGCGACGGTATGGAAGACGCAAACTTTGAAGAGAAAGGCGCCAACGCAGCGATCATGCGAATGTACATCTTAAAAGAATGGATCGAACAAACAGTCGCCGACAAGTCCCTCCGCACCGAAAACGACCCCAAAGTCCTCTGGGACACCCTCTTCGAAGACGAAATGAACCTCCTCGTCCATGAAGCATATACCCACTACTCAAACACAGACTACAAACTCGCCCTCAAATCCTCCCTCTACGACTTCCAATCCGCCCGCGACTTCTACCGTGAATCCTGCCTCAGCGCCGGCAGCCCCATGTCCCGCCCCCTAATACTCAAATACATCGAGCTCCAGGCCCTAATCATCAGCACCATCGCCCCCCACTGGGCAGAACACATGTACCTCGAAGTCCTGCACAAACCGACATCGATTCAAACCGCCCGCTGGCCCGACGTCCCAAGCCCAAACAAAGCCCTCACCGCCCAACGCGAATACATCAAATCGACCTCCTCAAACATCACGTCTGCCGAAGCCCAAGCCGGCCGCAAAATGGCCAAAGGCAAATCCGCCTCCTTCGACCCCCACCAACCCAAGAAACTCACCATCTTCTACGCCGAGACCTTCCCCGCCTGGCAAGACAAATACATCGACCTTCTGCGCGACGCGCTCGAAAAATCCACGCTCGCCGACGACAAAGCAATCAACCAGACCGTCGCGAAGACAGCAGGAAAGGAGATGAAGAAAGTCATGCCATTCGTGCAGGAACTCAGGAAGAAGGTGCTCAGTGGTGACGAGGCGGCGTTGACGGAGCGGGAGATCCCGTTCGATGAGGCGGCGACACTGCGCGAGATGTTGAGCGGGGTGAAGAAGCAGACGGGCTGTCAGGAGATCGAGGTTGTCAAGGCGGGTGCGGACGTGCAGGATTTGCCGGGGGTGGCGTATGCGGCTGAGCCGGGGAAGCCGACGTTTAGTTTTGAGAATGTTAAGGCGTGAGGTGAGAGACGGGTGTACGTGCGATGATAAGGATGCGATGCACGTAGTAGACGACCAGAATAGAAGCATGCAATTGCCACAGCCATAGAAGGAGATATTCGACAGCTCGAAACATGAGACGAGATGAGATGGAATGACAAAGACGCCGTCAAGAGTCAAAAAAAGGTTGCTAACTAGGTCAGCTGAATATCATAGATTATGAGAGTATCTAGACAGTTTGTCAAGGTAGATGCCAATCACGGGCTAGATACTGTAGGTCGTCTGGCAGCAAGAGCAGAATTACACCACACCAAGTTCCCGCCGACATGCTCCTGGGCGCAATAAACCAAGCCCACTCACTTCCACCGTGCTTTTTCCCGTGAGTGCTGACATGACACCCGAAGATCATCTCACAGGACAGGAACCAAACGGACCCCATCGCGCTACGTCACATACATTATATATAAGGCGCCTCCCAACTATCGCGGTCAATCTTCACGACAGCACTCTGCTTATGCGGAAATGCCACCTCGCCCTGCTTATAGAATCCGGCTTCCTGGAGGTACTGTATGAATCTGCGACAGTTAGCGCTCGTCCGTAAGATAGGATGCTGTGTGGTTCCAAATAGCGCTGGGATGTGAGGTACTCACTTCTCACTGTCCACCCTCGGCTCCACCATTACAACATCGGTCCTGCTATCAGCCAACCAACACCAATTGACAAGACTGCTCAACCAGACCAGCAGCCGATGTTTACCCCTGAATTCTTCCTCGCCGACAAGAATATGGAAACCCCTCGTCCAATTGCCCACTTGGCCGCCAAGGGCAGTCCCGAGCTTGTCTTCCTTGACCCAGTAGATCTCCATGTAGCCGAAGGGCCGGCCGTCCCAGCACGCGAACACGGGGAACGAATGGCGCGAGGACAGCTGGTTGGAAAGATAGGATGTGGTGTGTGAAAGGGGGCCAGATTCACCAAAGGCGGCGGCGACGCGTGGGTTGTTCATCCATTTGTTCAGTAATTCGGCGTCGGACAGGCGTTCGGAGAAGTTTGCTAGGGTCGGGAGGGTGGCGACGCTGATGCTGTTCGGGTTTAGTCCGCCCGGAGCGCCAGCTACGTTGTGGTTGGTGGTAGGTGCCATTCTTGGCGCGCCGGGGCCGTAATAAGGAACTGGCTTTCGAGAAAGAGTTGGGACACGGAAGGAGAGCCAGGAATCTAGGCTGGGAATAAAGCGGGTGTAGAATGTTTCGCTTTGACGCGGGGGTTTGGGACGGATGGGGTGGCGGATGTGGTTGCTGAATATGTATTGAGTTGGTGGGGCCGGGTAGTAGGTGGGGAGGTGAGAGCGTGAAGTGAATGGGCCGCCAGGCGAGGATACGCCGGGGTTCAAAGTGAGATCGGGGACGGCGGTGGACAGCTCGTTATGCAGTGTTGGGCGGGGTGAGTCGAGACACTTGTTGCCTGGTTGGCTTCGTTCCGGGCTTGATGGTCTTGATGTGAAGGGAGATTGTGAAGGGAGCGGACTTTGTGGTACGGGGGCGAGGGTGAAGAGGAAGAGGCGCGGGTCGATCATCCAGAAAGCGCGACGGGAGACGAAGCAGTCTGTCCAGCCTTCGGGGCAGCGAGAGTCGGTCTCTATGCCTACGGTTGAGTCTTCGCTTGTTATTAGGCCCATGCGCTCGAGTTTGGGGAGGACGTTGCGGGTCTTGAAGATCCCTTCTCTGCTGATTCTGACGCGCCAGTCCCCCTTTGGACGGCCAGACTCGGGTGTTTCGGACGAGGCTTCGGTGTTTGGACGGCCAGACTCGGGTGTTTCGGACGAGGCTTCGGTGGTGAGGTGTGGTGAGGGAGGGTCTTTGTGAAAGTACCAGCAGAGAGTAGCCCAGAGCATCATTGCAACATGGCGTGAAGGGGAAGCCGGGGTCTTGAAGTCGCTGCTCGAGGGTACAGAGACGGAGGAGATGAAGAGCGAGTCGTTCTGTAGTGTTGGGCGGGTAAAGCGGTGTGAGATGGTGACTTTGTGGTCTTTCGGCTCTGGTGGTTCCTCTCCTCTGCCAACGTAGATCTTGCTTCTCCTCCTTATGCGGTCGTCGTCTTCGTCGACTGTATCTTCGGTGGAGAGATTGACGGTCCAGCCAGGCGGACTGGCCGAATGGTGGATGTCAAGGTCATTGCTCCTGAAGGTGAAGCCGCCAAAGATGGGTGTGATGGTATACGTTTGGCCATTGGGGAGGTGAACTATCTGAGCTGGCATCTTTGGCTTGGGACTAGGATCGGGACCGGGGCGACCATTGCTCAGCACGTCCGACGTCGTTGCTGCTCGATGATACGGTCTGGGATCAGGACGTTGCTGAAGGAGAGATAGAATTAGCAGGCAGCCAACATCGCAGTCGCAGGTCTGAAGCAGACACAGGTGTGGGACAAGGACAAGGGACTAGCACCGCCGTCGGGTGTCTGAACCTGTTGACAGGCTCTGTATAATCGGCTCGCATAGGTGCAGGTTGGTGCCCGCAGATGACGTACTAGTAACACGGGCATGTAGCTATTCACGCGTGATAGGGCACGAGTCCCTTTTGCTTTTGCGACTGAAGAAGGCAGCTTACTAGCTCCTAGATCCCCGGAGCTCCTATCGCTATACTCAGCAGGGAGTGTCAAGTGTGCCAGAGGGAAGCTTCAAGCCCCAAGACCACAGTCTGAGTTGTGTGGGGGACGTTGATGCTCGGCGAGTAGAGCCCCGCAAACTCGGAAAATGGTTGCGAGCAAGCGCGAAAAGATAAGAATTTGGCTTTCGAGGTTGGAAACAACCGACGGCTTAGGTAAGGAACACGTCGAGTCTTTTTGATGATTAGACCACAGAACAAATGTTTCCTGCAGAGACGAGAGATCTCCCACGCGGAAAACGTGAGGATGGACCTCCCCTGATACCTACCAAAAAAAAATCGTGGTCACGTCTTCATGATTCATTCCACATGGCGGTGTATATTCACGCCATGAGCGGGTATGGATACTGACTGATCTTGTTTGACATCGCTGACTGAGAATTTTCTCTGCCATGGTCCCACCATCAGTACAGCACGAATGTGATGACGGGATGGCAAAGATGAAATTGCTTTCTAGACTTAGCATGTGCAGAGAAAGGTACAAGGATCCTAGCGTCAAGTTTTGCTTGCGAGACCCGCCGAATGATCGCCGGGCCAAGCATTTCTCGGCCATTTTCTGGCCTTCTAGCGCGCTTCCATCACCTTGGCAAGCCCCTGTTGAGGTGAAGCTCGCCTGTTCAACGACTCCTTTGGTGACATTATGCTCGCTTTAGTTGTAGAGCGAAACTTCCGGCTGTAGATAGAAGCTCGTGAGGCTCGTTACGAAAATGCCGCGAATGGGCAAGACCACTACTGCTTTCAACGCTGAGATTCCTGTGGACGACTAAGCCTTCCTTGTACGTCCTCCATGTAGTCAGCATCGCCGTGAAGCCAACGCCCAAAGCTGCCTCATGCTCCTGGAAGGCACTGCATTGAAGCTCGCCAGCCTGGTCCCGGCCTTTGTGGCACAGGAGCTCTTATCAGATGCATGATTTAGAAGAGAAGAGGCTGACCAGGAGCTTTGTATACATATACCAGCATTTCGCAAGACATGGGACACAAAGAGCATTCAGAGCACTGCGAGCACTGAAGGGCGGATTGTGAGAGTCATTTTTGTCACAAGCTATGTACTCAAGCGCTCCGGTGCTAAGCCAAAAGCAGTGACGACCAGGTTGATTTTTCTTCGGACTGCCTCGATCATGAATTCCAAAGCTGGCACAGTCTGCTTGATATCCCTGCCACGGTATGCTCTTGCGGTGTAAGCGCTTGTCAGGTATGTAAACCAGCCGGTACATCTGTAATGAGGCCGTCCTCGATCTTGGGTCCAAGCTTTCTTAAGCGAGCGCTCGTTGCATAGTTTCATTCAGACCGTCTCACCAATTGCTTTTGGAGGAATCCTGAAGCTGCTGCATTTTTCTCCTGCACAGCTGCATGCTGTACCTTATAACGATGCTCCAATAACGGTATACACTCCTTCCATCCGGGGTTGTATTAAACCGCTAGTACCTTCGAAATGTCAAGCCGCCGACGTACTGCTTCAAACTCTTTGTCCACCTCTGAGATGAGCTCTGATTTGAGTTTGCAGAAAGTCTCACTGTTACAGTCCATCGTGGCAGTTTCAAGAGCACATAGCTTTTGTCTTACCCAAGTCAAGAAACCGAAGTCGTACCCGCCACCACACATGAAGTAGCGTAGTGAGGGGCGATCCCAGATCTGGTCCAATTGCACTACAAGGTCGACGACTGGACTAGTCCCTGTAGCGGTAGCAACTATATGTTTGGTTTGCGATGTGGTGGTCTCAGGCACGCCGATGAAACTGAGAGCTTTGCATCGAATGAGATTGAAGACCTTCGAGAAGCACAAGATCGATGCGTCATCCACGGGATCCATCTCATGCACATGGATACAAACGGTACTGTCCGTCATAGCTGGTGCCAGGCACCTGATCGCCAGTCGGGGAAACCGTGTCGGGGTCCTGTCATGAGTTATGTAAAGCGCGATGTGGAAGCTTTTGAAGCATGAAACAAATTCGATCTCTCTCTTGTGCAGAAGTCTCATATTTTCGGTGTACTGGCCCATGTTGTATGCTGGCAAGGAGATGGACCATGGTGTCAATGTCTTAATATCTCCCCGGTGGATGATGAATTTGTTCCGATCAGAGGAACATACTCTGAGCCCAATTATGTTCTCAGCGTACAGCACAGGCCGGCCTTCAGCGTAGAGCTGTTGACAAGCTCGTAGAATAGCTGGGTTCAACTCGTATCCAGAGACAAATTGTGTCTTTGCGAAGAACAAACCATCTCCTTCTGCCGCAGGGAGGTCACAGGGATCCTCAGTATCTTTGGCCGCCTCGTTGGACTTCTTCGCTTCGTAGCGTGTTCGATCTAGTAGAGGCTGCTCATTCACCAGCAACTCGCGGAGTATCATGAGTCTAAGTTCTGATGGCAGTCGCATGAGGCTGCTCCGACTCTGCTTAGCTCTTGGAACTGATGGTTCGATATAGCTCTGTTTCCCTTTCAGAGTTGTCGATTCATTACCGGTAGGCTGCGCTTCAACCCGCGAGATCGGCGCCATCATCGTTCTCGTAGATAACGCCTGCGGGTCCAGTATGCAAAAGTCTTGAGTTACAGAAGAGACCAATCAAGACGGTAGTTTGCAGGTGGCAGAGTAGAAAAACAAGAATATAGTAGAGGGCCAGGAGATACGATATGGCTACGCCAACAAATGGATGCAAAGGTTCGATATGCGCGGTTCTGTAGTCACGTTAGGTGCAAACAATTTGAGGAGAAGCGAAGTGAATTGTGAACGTGATAGGACTAATTCATGTGCAATGATGGTCGATAGGTCAGCAACCAAACCTCGACTCCTGGAGAAATCGGATTCATCTGAACAACTAAATTATGCATCTTCCCCTGATAGATAGCCTTCAGTCTGCAGTAGTCGCACTTCTTGTGGATAGCACAAATCGCATCGCACCTTCTTAGGGATTTTGGGAGCCGAAGTCTGAAGTGAAGAAGTGAAGACAGCAGTAACAATCGAACTTATTTAGACAATAACGCTAGTCCGAATGAGTACTGGCGTTCAAGGGTCGTTTTGTGTCAACAGTGGACCAAGTTGCATGGCAAGAACAACACGCCCCTTTGTGTAATCATTCATATTGTATTATGCAGCTCTATCATAACGTGTATTCCGGTAACTCCTCTCCAAGCCTGTGTCGCAAGCTCTCGTGACCGGTCCCAAACGCGCTCCATATTTGCCGCATATGCATCAGCACCAGAGCCTTCGGTGGGCTACTCTGTCTAGTTGAACCACCACTCATAGCCATGGCATCTGCCATCGCATCCCGGTGCAATTGCGTTGAACAAGGCGTCAGTAAGGTCAATACTCTGGCCCAGGCAACCCATACACTTGTCACCAACGATGGCCTGCGCAGTGGCACCTGTCGTAGGGTTCTTGATAGTCAGAGATCTGCGGCAGTAAGGGTTGTCGTTGGATAGACCACCCATCATCCCGACAGGCATTGCAATCACCATCTCGGTCTTGGTATTGACGTTCCAGCCACAGGCACCGAGACCACCGTCGTAGTGAGTGACATCGCCGTAGCAGCCGCTGCCTTCACCCTCGCATGCGCCACCACTGGCCTGTCTCTTCGAGGGCTTACCAGCCTGATCGTGCTCGTGCTCCTTTTGGCCCTTTCCACCCCAGAGACCAGTATTCAAGTGAGAACCTTCGGCACCAGACTTGGCAGGGTCACGAGCATGAAGATCCTGGTCGACCGATCGCTTGTCAACTTCACCTTGCTCGGCACGCTCGGCGCTCTGGGTGCCAGCCTCAGCGTCAGCCCAGGAGATGGGGACCGTGTTGGTGCCATCTGCGATAGGCTTGGCTGTGACAGTGCAGGCCATCGCCAACATGGCTGCGGCTGAGAAAAGTTGGACTTTCATTTTTGGAGTGATTGGTTGTTTCTGTGAGTAGTGATGGAAGAATTGTTTGAGACAGAGAGATTGCAGAGAGATTGTAGCAGATTATGTGCTCGAACAGAAGTGGGTTATACATGAATAGAGTGGAGAGGGATGGGTCGAGGAACAAAGACTTATATGGGCAAGCAAAGAACGCTCACCGTAAACGGGCACAGCGATGACCTCACAATGAGACGCACCATCGCTCTCAGGCAATCCTCTATCACAGGTGAACACGTAAGTCTGATTCAGATCTGAGATTCGGTTGTCCTAGCATAGTCCGGCATCGAAAGCTTGGTGAAGGGGCAGACCCTATTCCAACGTCACGTGACACAGCAGACAAGCACACCCCATGCCAAAGCGTGAGCTGAAACTTCAAACTGAGATCTTTTCCGATCATGACCGCACACTATCTGCTCAAACACCACGCATGACTGCATCCAACAGCATCAATGCCTCTTCACCGCCTGCTCTAGCAGCTGCGTCACAAATAGCTTCGACGTCAGACATGAAACTCTCTGGTGGGTCACATAGCGTTGTCACTATCCAACCATACGTCAGCCGCGTGAATGTGAACGTGAGCTGCTCATACTCGCTAGCCGCTATAGCTTGTATTCGAGCGACAACAGAAGTGACATGTAACATCGCCTTGATGAGAGGTCGCATCGTGCTCGTAGCTAAGGCATCTATTCGACATTCGAGGTTCTCCAGAAGGTAGACGAGAACCTTGAGTAGCATCGTCTTAATATCGGCCTGATGCGACCCATCCGTGCCGAGTATTTCAGGTATCACTTCGTCCACGAATTCAGCGTGCCTCAACAGCACACCTGCTTGCTCTATGGTGCCGGCAACCATATCAGTTTCTGTTGGCAGGAGCACCTTCTTGAGCTCGTCTCCAAGGTTCATCAATCGTCCATACTTGGTGGCATGCGTAATTTCATAACTGAGTTGCTGCTTGACCTCCTTTATGAATTCTTTGTTCGTTTCGAATTGAGCCGTAAATAGCTTCGTAAGTGTATGCTTTTGTCTCTGTGGAAATGTGGCCGAGTTAAAAAACCATGGATCTATAGTGAAGTCGGTCCTTGGGTACAAGTCATATTGGTTCAATGCAGAGTGAACAAGAACAGTGTACATATCTTGTTCTTCTGGCTGCTCAGACAGCGACATCCAAGTTTCTTTCATGGTTGTGAAAATGGTTCTGAGCATGCGAATAGCATCGGTCTCATCGATCCCACCCACAAGCCAATCTGCTTCCGCGTTATCCTCCTGACCATGAAGATATTGTATGACATGCATGACGACGGCATGTCGAACTTCCGGGAGGCGATCTTGCAGAGAGAAATTATCTGTGGCAGATTTAGGCGGCCGAAAGAGCTCTGCCAAAGACGTCATCGCAAGACTGTCTTGTTCGTGTCTGAACAGGCTCACTGTCAGAAGACAGCATGCCATTGGGTCTGACCGGGCTCGTAACAGAACGGAGAGCCAGTGGCTTAGCACGACTACACGAAGCTCCAGCTCGTAATGGCTTGCTTCTTGGCTTAGCAGGCAATGGTAAAAGAATGTCTTCATGCTCGGAAGGTAACTTTCTGCAATGAACATGTCCAAACTGTGTGAGGACCGGGGGTCGAAGAACTCATCCCAAGATCTTTGGCCTTGAGTGACCGCGGCTCTTGCTAAGGTGAAGTAGACTTTGATCATAGTGTATCGAAGATCTGAAGAGCACAGTACCCTGGTGGATGTTATGTTTGTCATCGCTTGGCGGATGCTGATCAAAAGCCGTGCAATGGCCGCCAAATGCTGCAAATGCCATTGCTGTTCGAGATATACGATAGGTAAGCTCAAGGCTTTCTCGATGACAACGTCATCCATCTCAGGAACCTGGCTGGCTGTGCTCAAGAACTCCTGATATCGAATATGATCAAGAAGCGCGTTTGCTTCGGTCAACCCCGTAGCATTTTTCAGAGCGCCTTGTAGTGCGGCAAGGGTTCGAACCAGAAGTTCACAAGTCTGTTGGCGATTATGTTCGATGACCTTGCGAATGAGCCTTTCGTCGATACGTCGCATTGCTTGACCAGCTTCAGCTCTGGCTTCAGTCTCCGCCGCCTTCCATCTCATGAGCAACTGTGACAAGATAGAAAATATCCATGCTGCGAGCCCTGCGACAATAGAAGCATCTGTATGGTGACAATTGTAGATTGTTTCCCATGCACCCAGAGCTATGCTGCATATCGCATGATGAGCGTCGGAGAAATTGACCTTCATCTCAAGCACTCTTGGTCGCGGTGCACAACCAGGAGCCAAGTTCATAAGGCAGGTGTGAAGATCAAACACATTGTGAGCCACCAGTATGTCGTACTCGAGTACCGCAGACACTTTGTCACCGATCTGACCCTGAGCTCCAATCTGACCACGATTTGGTATCAGACGGTGCAGGAACGAGCGGAGCTCACGTGCTTCACGACTGTCCTCTGCGTCTTGCAAAGCGACCGGCAAGTACGACTTGAGGACATCGAGAAAGGTTTGAAAGTGTTGCTGGGTTTTCTGGTTGGATACGGTGATGCCGGATTTGGACCCCTGAAACCATGCTGTCTGATGCTCGGCAAACTCTTTTTCAAGCAGGAATCGAACTTGTGGACCTGTCTGGCCTACCAGATCCTCGAGAAGGCTTGGTTTTGGGGATGGCGGGACAAGACGTGTCTGTTCTAGCCTTGGTCGATACACTGGTCTCTGCTTCCGAGTCCGTCTGAATGACTTGCGTGGTGGAACAGCTTCGTCGGTACTCAGGTCTTCTGTGTTCAGGTCTCGAGACTGGACATGGGCCGAGCTCTCGTGGAGGACAATATTTGGTCGTGATGAAGCAGTCCGCATGTCGGGCATACGGCGTCTCAACCCTACGCAGTTATGGCGCACAACCTCGAGCTGTGCATTCCGCGGCTCTGCAGACCGGAAAGCAAATTGCCCATGACCGGAGCGATTCGTAATCGGAAGCAGTGAACGGAGGCGTGTCAGCCGCAGCTCATTCTGGTCTGTCTCGGATAATCCACATTGGACGATTTGACCATGATCTTGCTCAATGTGAGATTGAGCTCGACCTGGAGCAGCGGCTCCAGTGGTTTGAAATGTCGACTGGTGACTTGTCCCGCGGGCTTGGGCAGCTACAGACATGTGGTTCTTGGCTGCCTTATTTGCCTTCCAAGTCCTGAGTTCACCAAGCATGTCCATTGTGTCCTCTTCATTATCGAGCTGAAAAAACTTCCTGGATGCACTAATACCATGGGTGTTTCTTTGTGCCCTTGCTTGCCTCGCCGCCACTTGAAGAAAACGTGGTCGCTTCTGAGGTTCGAGCACTTGCAGACCCGGTGCATCAAGAACGTGGACTGCATCTGGAGATGCTTTCTGCTTGGGCCTTTTCCGTGACTGGTGTTGTTCTGCAATCTTCTGATGCACACGTCTCGCGACTGACGTCTGAGCTCTGGGGCTTCGATGCTCTTGTACATAGCCTCGCAAGTTTGTCTGTTTTGCTCGTCCCCATTTCCTCGTTCTGCTCCGAGTGGGCAGCATCGGATCAATTCCGTCATCGTCCACGATCTCCATCGCTTCTGAGTCAGTTGCCGTAGTGCTTTCGCGCGGCGCGAGTCCCTCTATATCAGCACGCAGAGGCGTACTAGCACTCACATTACTAACAGCATCTGCGGTCTCGTCGTCCGAGATAAGGTCATCGTACCACATCGAATTGCTCGGGGTCGGTCGTCCAAAGCCCACAGTACTAGTGGTTTTACGTTGTGCTACACCAACTTCGTGCAACGGTTTGTTGGGCGAACGTGCACCGTTCTTCTTCTTTGCATCAAATACTTGTTGTGCTCGGTCCACAGTCCACCATGACGCAGGTAAAACGCCCTTGACCTTCTTCTGCATTAGTTGTACATTCACAGGACTATCAGGTTCTGAGTCTGAGCTTCCTGATTCTGATGTGGATGAAGCTATGTGGACTGGCTCGTTCTCCTGCCCCGATTGTGTATCATCCTCGATGACTGGACGTTTCCGAGGCCGGACTCCTGAAGAGACTATTGGCGTCGGCAATGCTGCAGGGCTTGGGTTTGGAGAGCTTTGGCCTATACTTGATTGTAGCGCTGCTGAATCCACACTCACGGACCTGGGAGGTGATGGAAAGCTTTCTTGTTGTTGCTTGGCGGATATTCGTGATGGCTTCAGGACCAGGGGTGTCTCGGGTTCGCCATCAGATGTCATCTCGTAGATTCGCTGTTCTTCGGCTAGCACGGGGCGCATGGGCGCGGATGTACTTGCATGCTGACGCTTTCGGCGGCGGCTTTGGCCAGGCCGCTTGCTCAGCAAATCTTGTAGGTCTGGCAGGTCCTCTGCTACATCGGTAGCAGCGTTTGCTTCAGACTGCGAACTTGACATGTAGGTTCCATGGACATTGATGCGGTCAAGGTCGTCCAACTCCATTGACTCGTGTTCCAGGGATTCTTGATTCTGGCTGTCATCTTCGAATTGGGTATCTTGCGTCTCTACTGCTTTCGTAGCCCTGGTAGGCGAAGGCGCTCTAGGCATGTGAACAGGCCTGATGCCCCGCTCGGCACAATGCTGTGCATAGACCGCCCATTCGAGCGAATAAGGGTGCTGCTGAATAGCATTTCGCTGACGGAAGGTCCTTCGAGGAGCAATAGTCTCGATGGCTTGTTGGCCGAGACTGCCAGCTGGTTCGCTGGTGGGTTTAGCATGCGACAGTGCCGGTTCGGTAACGAGTTCGAAAGGCTGTGGCCATAACGTTGGTGAATCAGGTGGCGTGGACAGCGGACTATCGTCTACATTTACTGCCGGTGCTCGTGGCGACGCCGATCTCGACAGAACCTCGCGAACAAGGGAAAGACCTCGACTGATAGAGTCTTCGAGCTTCGCAGTAGTGGTGATAGCAGATGTGGTCGGCAGGGCAATAGCCTTTGGTGCCTCGCTTACAGGGTTGCCTTGCTGGGAAAGAGTTCCTGTTTTGCTCAGGCCGTGCGGCGATGCCTCAACGGGACTTTCGACAGTGCTGTTGCCAGCTACAGGCTGGTGTTCTGCGGGCTCGGCATGCCTACTGATCGAATCTGTGGGACCTTTGTCGATTGCCTCGTCTGTTCTAGCAGGGCGGCGTATGATCGCCTCTATGTCTTCGTCGTCGTCCTCTGAGTCGGAAACATATCCTTTTGTCTTCCATGATGCCATCGGTAGACTGGCCCATGATAAGTTGTAAAATACGGAGCCTGTTGATGTGCCTTTGTCACATCGTGGTGGTCTTCTCGAATCGATCATGTGAGCGCGTCCTGAAGTCGCGTTTCTGCGCGTGTCATTTTACCACGCGTCAACGGAGATAGGGCTAAGTCCGGTGGATCACTGGAGTCTACCTGACGTCGTTAACCTCAATTCTTTGTCAATCGCAAGTACTCGTAGTGGTCTAAGCATGTCGCGAGGTTTTCTCCCTCCATTGCTCGCGGCCCTAATGGGTGTCGGGATCGGTAAGTGCAAATGGTCCAATAATGTGCTGTGTCTGACGTGTGCAGGCGTTTACACCTTCCAACCAGTATGGGAAGAGCATTTGCAGAAGCAACGCGAGCAGAGGATTAAGCAGGAGGCTGACATCGGGCCTGACATGGTGGAAGTGCCTGTTCAGAAGATGTCGAAGCAGGAAGAGATGAACACCGGCAATGACACTGGCAGTCAGATTAAAGGTTGAAGGCGAGCTTCGTTGGAAATATATGCGCGGAGCACGAGGGCCGAAATGGGCTCACATCACGCCCTGCGCTGTTGCGGACTTCGCAAGAAGTACTTGGCATATCAGGACCTCTGACTCCACCAAGTACTCTCGGCGAGCGGGGAGCAGACTAGAACACGAAACCCGTAAGAGGTGTATTGTCCATGTCAGCTCCTGAGGCGTCTAGAGACTGGTTCGAGCCTGAGGGGCGCACTGTGACTGTTTCGCAGGACCCAAAAGTCATCAGGCCGATACGATGTTTGATTTCTGGAATGAGCATTGGATACGCCCGACTCGAGAATCTGTGGTGCTTGTCTGCAAAGACGGCTGCTATTGCCACATCAGGCAGAAGCAGAATGTTCTAGGGTCAACATGGTACCTTTCTACCAATCAGTACCCACAGGCCTGAGGAAAATGCAGGAAATATCTATGGACTTCTCTAACTCTGGCCTTTGGCTCTATCAAACTGCTATGAAGGAAAACTATCTAGATATATCGTGCGGGAACGGTGCCGCCGCATATTTCTCTATGAGGACGAGGCTCTTCCAATACATCAAGCCTCTATGATATGAAGTGAACTAAGCGTTCATAGGCAAGAAGAAACCAAACTCTTTTCACTCAACCTCCTGCACCAGAGCACCATTGCTTGGGGGTAAAGGAGGACCGAAATACCTACCCACATTTTTACCTAGCCATTCCTCTGGGACGCCTAGCTTGATGCCTTCTTTGGTGCTGATCCATTTAGTGAACAAAGGATCAGCCTTGGGCACCACCTCCTCTTCCTCGGCTGCTGCCTGCATCTGGGCTGCCAACGTCCCGGCTTTCGGAGCAGCACCTCGAGACTTCGACACTTGAGGTTTGAGCTGAGGAGATTAGCCGAAAGCTTTCGTGCAAGCAGCAGATGAAACTTACCAATCTGTTCAGCGCCGCAGTCTTCTCCTCGTGTATCTTTCGCTTCGTCAATTCCTTCCGCTTCCGCGCATGCTCGTCCTTCTTCATGGCTTTCTCCTCATCTGTGAAGAATTTCCTCTGTTGCGGAGCCATGTCAAGTGCCATCAATGGTTCAATGAGCCTGCCTCGTTGTCGTGATGTCAACTTGCTTGGATCTGGGGTTGCACTCCCTGAACCTGGTTCCTCGTCACTGTCACCAAGCTCATCATCATCCTCCTCTTCCTCGAGCTCTTCGTCTTCGCCTTCGGCGTCTTCTTCTATCGGCTCTTCTTCGTTTTCGGCCTCTTCTTCGTTCAAATTCGTCTCGTCCCCTAAGAGCTCAGAGTCGTCCATATCATCCTCGCCAGGATCATCCTCCATCTCCTCATCTTCTACTGGCTGCACCGATCCTACATCTGCCGGCGTGACCACGAGCATAGGGTTTGCAGGCTGTTTCGAATGCTTCTTCACTGGTGTCTTGAGAGTAATCTTGGGCGGTTTGGGTGGAATGTGGTTCTTCCTGACTGGCGTTGCTTCGTCCTCCATCGGTACATCCTCATCATCAGTGCCACCTTCAGCTTCTGCACCGATCTCATCGAAGTCATTCATAGTCGTGTCCTCCTCGGCTTCAGCATCATCGTCATCGTCCTCGTCGCCGTCCTCTTCCTCCTCTTCCTCTGGATCGCTTTCCTGAGGCTCGGCATACCTCGAACGTGCGCCGCCACGACTTATGTTTGGAGAACTGTTTGCACTTCGACGACTTCTGGGACCATCTAATACCGTGCCTCCGCCAAGGGTATCCTTTAGCGCGTCTACCTCGTTTGCTCTCATGACTTCTCGAAGCTTGCTTGGTGCGACTTTCATGGTAAGTTTAATACTTTGCTTGCCATCGCCGCTGCCTGGTGTTTGTGGGCTTGTCGTTAGAGGAGCGGCATTTCTTTTTGACCTCGAGGCCGGACTCACGGGTACCCTGGTGCTCCAATTAGTCCTCTGTGCCTGTTTGGAGGTCCGATATTTCAACGTCAAAAAGGACATTTCGGGCAGTAGCGACTTGTGATTCTGTCAAGATTATCAAGAAGGAACCGTCGATATATCTTCATTGACCAAGGTTTGTGACGCATAACGGATTTAGAACGCGACTCTTTGCTTCAGTGCACTTGCTCAATCCTGGTGTCACTAACACCCTTCACCATTTCATCTCACCTACTATCCTGCGTGTCCCACCTTGTATCTCATTTTCGAGTGACATTGCACCATAACTCCATCCTCTTCTCCACGGCAAGTACGAGGCAGGAATGAAGGAGACGAGGATGCTTACTCTTGTCTGCTTGCTCTTCGTGCAGGATCCTGTCTTCGAGGCTCAACATCCTCAGCTTCAGCATCAGACCCCTCTGGGGACTCGTCCGTCACATCGCTGATCTGTCTTCTCATCCTTCGACTTCGATCGGCCATTCTCTTATGGCTATTGGCTTTTATTGGTTCCTTTGCCGCTGATATCCTTGGTATGATTATTCTTCACGAGGCTGTCTAGTTCGAGCAATAGATTTTATGCTGGCTTCTGCCTCTTTACTTATTGTGCCACAAAATTGTCGACTACCTTGCTGCGAGTGCCACAGCTTGGCAGCTCTCTGGCTGCACCAGCCACAGTGCTACTCCACTACCTTCCCAGCCTTGCAAGCCGAGGTTTGTTTTGTTACAGCGTGAACCGTCGGGGCATCCCATGCGAACGTACTTTCTGCACACGATGGTTTAACATTGGTTTCTCCACGACTTAGCTGTGCAGTCTTCGAGGCCGACCGTGAATAATGCCTGATAACTCCGACAAACAATCGATACCCTCGTGGCAGCAAGCGGCCAGCGCAACGACCACTTCCCAGCCAGAAACGAAGGAGCAGACGACCAAACCAAGTTCAGATACGGAAGATCTCATCGACGTTGCTCGCGACTTCCTCAAAGATGAATCAATACGCGATGCGCCTTGGGAAGATAAGGTTCAGTTCCTGAAGGAAAAAGGGCTCAGCGACAGCGCGGTAGAGAAGCTGCTCGCCGAGGACCTCAATTCAGCCAATGAACTCAAAACCATCCATGATACCGCTGAGAAGCCCCAGCAGCAGAAGAAGGATGTAGATCCGCAGCAGCCGCAGAAAGAGTCTTCTACAACGTCGAGCCAGCAAGTCGCGCTCCCAGATATCAGGACAGCTCAGACAAGTGACCCACGGCCGGAAATAGCACCCATTATCACCTATCCCGAATTTCTCCTCAAACCCCAGAAGCCTCCACCGCTGATAACAGTCTCACGCCTAGTGAATGCAGCATATGCCCTTGCCGGTGTCTCTGCGCTGACCTGGGGCGCAAGCAAATACATCATCGATCCAATGCTGCAGACATTGACCGAGGCGAGGCACGGTCTCGCTGATGGCACGCTAGAAGATCTGGAGAAGCTCAATGCGAAGCTCGAAGGCCTGGTATCGCATGTGCCCTACATTGCCAGCTCGGCTGTCAAGCGGGCGCACGAGAAAGAGGAGGACCTGCAGTCTGTCGACTCTGACCCTACAGAACTTTTCCACCGAGACATTGCCACACAGACCACACCCAACCTATCACGCTCTCCATCAGAAGTATCATTGTCGCGACACACCCTTGACCCTACCATAGCACAGTCCGAGCGCCTAGCTGGTCTTAGCTATTCACTGCGAAGCCTAGTTCAGTCTCTGGACCATACAAATGACAATGAGAAACCCCTGCAGGACACCCTGAAGGACTTTCAGCAAAAGATAGACTACATGGATTCTAGCTATAGCCTGCTTAAAAACGACTTCTACAGCTCAACGAGCATCTACTCGAGCGCAGCGAATGACGCTAAGAAGACCACCCGCGAGAACGAAGCACAAAGGTTCAAGCAGGAAATTAGAAGCTTAAAAGGTGCCTTCCTCAGCTCGAGGAATTTTCCCACCCCACCACGGCCTACCGCTGCGGCAGGAGGATATGGGTCGAGGTGAGAGGCTTCGTCCACCCATAGCTGAAGAGCCAGTAACCAAGTCAACATCAGACAAGACCGACGCCCGCATCCGACACTTCCGCTGGCGTTTTTGCATTGTCTCAAGCCTTTCGTTTGTCAAGGGCTAGCTCCAGAGCAGGTGCAGAGGACCGCGAAGCAACTAAGTCCGGTATACTAGACCTACCCATAAGCAGCTCTTGCATCTGGACTCGATCTGGTCGACGACACTTGAGGTACATGTGGCAGAGGGGAGGTGCTATCTGACACAGACGTCTTCGCTCCTTGAAAGGTGATCAAGTGTAATCACCCAAATGGCTCAATGTGGTGGGGCTTCGGCAGAGCCTCTTCGACGCGCTGTATCTCTTTGTGCTTGTGCTGCCATGTGGTCCACCCACCGTAGCCTTATCGCCATACCCACCGGACTCTTTTGGGGTATTCAAGAGGTACTTGAAGAGCGTTTTTCCGGCACTCCAAGATCGACTAGGATGATATGGAGAATACCAGAACACGGAAGTCATGAGAATCTTGGCCAAAAGCATCGCCCACAGAGGATGATTCCGGGTAGCACGTAATTGGCGCTATGCCCAATTACATGTGAAGAGGTAGAGTCACGGCCTGTGCGACGAATGTCAAGTAAGGTCTCAGTTTTCGTGAGGCACGACATCTATCCCTCTGGGCGACCTCCTCTTGAGCTTATTCCATCGACAGCTGAGCTTTCGACGCGAAACAACGATGCCGGACCACAGTCGTATCAATTAAGAAGTCGTTGATTCGTCATGACTCTCACACATGAAGAAGTAGAGGGTGTAGGCACTTTAGCGCTGCGATACACAACAACGTTGCGTTGCTGAAATAGTCCATCTCATCCATTATACCTAAGTATTAGTTTAACTGTTTATCAGTCAAATTTAGTAGGACGTCTAGCTAATAGTCATTTCATACCTCACCAACTCTAACCTAACCACCAACCTAGACCCGAGCTCGCTGTCACTCGAAGGTCGCTAGCGCGCAATACATGTAACTAATCCTAACCCGAGGACCTAATAGAAGGTGGTAGACGGTAGTGTGCTTACTAGTAGAAGTCAAGTTACATAGTCATTACAAAAATTACCAAATCGGGTCAGTGGCGGCCGCCTCTGGGCAGAGGATCTTCTGCGGGATGGCCTGGCACACTGCATTGTCGGTTCCGCGATGTTCGCGAGCGACGAGAAGATGGTCCCATACAATATCGCTTCCCCATCTCTCCATTGTTCATTCCAGTGTTTTCGAAGGACAGTAGACAATGTCGGAGCTCTGTGTGGCTCTCCTCCTTGCAAGAATTGGTTCATCCTTCAAGTCAGCAACATAAACAATTTCATGTAATACCTTTAGCCTGGTCCAACCACGCCTGGCCACGGTATGAGATATCTGTATAGCCGACTAACCACTCAACCAATCGCATCCAAATTTGGCATAGTATAGCTGCACCCGTGGGCTCAATCATGCCTCCATCCACAAGAGGACGACGTGGAAATGAAAGGATACATGAATGTACACACTGCCCTCCAGGCAAAAAGGGCTTCGGGACTAGGTGGGACCGCGACCGCCACATAAGTATTGTTCATTCGGTAGTCCCGACCGGCGAAAGGGTATGGAGAATGCCCTGTGCCAGGTTGCGCAGTAAGTGATGAGATCTGGCCTCGCCTTGACACCTTCAAGCAACACGTTGCAAGGATGCACGACTTTAACGACTATGATGCGGCTGAGGATATGTGGGTTCTTTACGACCCTGAAGTACACGATTCGGACCGGACAAAAAGATTCAAACAAAGCGCTCAGCTATCTAAAGCAAGCGCAACCCAGATATCCGCACCTACAGCGATCGACTCAGGCTATCATTCTGGGGGCTCAAACCGTATGCCAACGAACGCCGATACTGACAAGAGCACTTCCAACCTGATGCCAGGTGATAAAACACCGACTTGGTGGTATGCGAGAACCCAATACTCTGACGGCGCAAGTCTCGAAACTACGAGGAGAGATAACTTTGTCGAGAAGTTCGCTGAAACGCTAGTCCAGAGCCTTGGAGGCGGATCCATGTACACCGATGCTGCAGCTCGTTTGCGCACTGGTATCCAGGAGTTGTTGGCCGACCTTCGCCTTGCGCCTTGGTCAGGGTCACTCAACAGTAGAGATGAGGACAGCATCGATCTTCATACACAAATATAGAAGGTGAGCAGCCGCGCTGTCTATCCAATCGACTGCCCTGTGCTTTGCTCATGTTGGTCACATGCTGACGGATGCACTTCCTCACGATACAGTGCAATGGGTAGTTCCCTCGAGAGAATGGTTTCAGACCCGGCAGACGAAGACGATGAAGACGATGAAGCCGAAAGACGGAAGATGGACAAGGTACCTTCAGATCAGTGGATGCAAGACTGGCTGAATGGTACAACGAACAATGCAGTTTCGGAGACTGACTCAGCAACCGACTCAGAAGTGGCATACGGCAATAGCCAGGACGACTGGCCTTCGGAAGTGGACGAACATCTCGTCCTTGATGACTTCGAGAAGTATGCCCGTTTGGTGATGGCTCACCCTGCGTACGATTGGTTGTTGTCAAAATTGCAGAACAAGTTGGCATTCACTGAGGAGGCTCGTAAGGCGATCGACGAAATCCGTCGAGAGGTCCTGAAAGACTTCCCGAACACAAATAGTCTACGCGGAAGCACACAGGTCTCCCCATTCCATGCTAGGTTCCTCATAGACTGGCCTCTCAGGGCATTCCTTGAGGAGCAGATGATTTCTGACTCATGGATAAGCAGCTTATCAAGCATTATTACTCTGTCAGGTAGCATCAACAATGCTCAGGCTCTGACATGTGAAGAATACTTGGACCAGACGTGGCCAACGACTGGAGCCCACCTGATGAGGGTTATAGAGCAGTCATTGGATCTAGGCCAGATGTCATCTTGTCGTCGCCCAGACGGTGCAGAAATCACGGTCAGGGAACAGGGACAAAGTCTTATAATCACGATAGCAGGAACGAAAGGCGTCATAGCTGAAGTTGCAGAACAGCTGTGTTGGCTAAGTGCAGCATTGTGTACGTCTCCTCGATCAGCAGGACCGATTTACTGCATACCTAGACTGCAGTCCACGAGCAAGGACAAGTATAACATGGCCACAAGCTCAGTTGGACCCATAGCAAGCACGATCAGCACATCAGAAGGGAGCCCAGGGATAACCATCGATGGATATGCGAGACATACCATGCACGGTTTTCGAGTCAGCCTCGAATTTCAAGACGTGCCAGAGGTAAGCATACAAGGCACGTGTTGGCGCTCGATGCTGCGAGCCCCGGTGATTGCTAAGGACTTCCCTATACTGTTGCGGCCTCGGGATGATCTTGGTCTGGAGATTCCCCTCAACGTCATGGCAGGTCTGGTAGATACCACCTGTATCAACGTGTTCTATAACAATATCTATCTGAAAGGTTTGTCTGCCATGCTGATCGCCATGGGACAGATCGAGAATGTGGTGCTCTGGCACCTTCACTGCAATGAGAGTGGCTCCCATATACCTTATCGCGAGGAAGTTTCATCTATTCTGAACTCCACCCACATTACCGATCTGGGATGCTTTAGACACGTTGTGGGATGGTCTAATGAAGTTTCTCACCGCGACATGTCAGCGTCAAGATCATGCAAGGTTGCACCGTCGAGATGTCTGAGAGTGGGTGCTTGTGCAGCGCTTGAGGGATCCTCACTGTCATTCAACAGGACTATCGACAGTGGTAGATCTTTTGTCCTTCTCAGAAAGGACCAGACAATCCACATCTCACGACGATACTACAGCAAGAAGCTGAGCTACCTTGTCCGTAAATTTGTTCTGTTCTGGGATACAAAAGCCCAAAGAGGATGGCTGATCAATGGTGTCAGTGCTCTATTGCAATTGGTTATAGCTTCTCTGCATGTCGACCACACAGGTCCCTTCCATGATTCATTTAATCTGGATTGGTCGAAACTGCAGGAAGCCGCCGCGCCATATACTGGGACAGCAAGCGCAGCGTTGCAAGTCTTGAAGAACATGGCAAACCTCAGCCTGACAGTGACCACACCGGAAGCGCTCGGTGACTCGGAGCCAAACGCTCACCCTGAAACATTTGCTCATCGGGTTGAGGAATTTTATCACGCTCTGGAACGACTTATAACGTACCAAGAGCACTCGGGGAATCAGGACCGGCGTAGGCAGAACCGTCGATCACGTGCAGAGCTTGAAGGCTGGGATTTTGTCGACCTTACGAACCAACATGACCCAGCACGACCTTGTGCGACAACACTTCCCACGGCAGGCAAATCATGGGTCGACTTCCTCAGATCAATAGATTGTGCCGCGATCTTTGGGGGAGGCTTTGGAGAGCTGATACGCCCAAATGCTACATCCTGCTGTTCAGCATGGACATGCCTTCTTGGGGGCCAATGCTACATTGCGATTGCTCTCGCCGATCTACGTAACATCGCCGAAATCCACGGAGATCCTGAGAGCACTCCAATCAGGCTCAGTAACGACACGATTTGGCATAGTCCCCTGACACCCTTCAAGGTGGGGCAATGCCTATCACCACATGTTCTCCATACGGATATTGTCCAAGTGACATGGCCTCTTGGCCTCGCAGACAGTTTGCCCTCAGCGACACAATCGAGCATGTCGGACTTGTTCAGCCAGGTCCACTCTAATGCTGCAATTGTCTTTGGTCAAAATGACACTTTCCAGTGGCACTGGAGGGATCATGGCGATCCAATTCCTGGACCAGCACCGGCCCCTCCTGAGAAGCCTGAGCCTGCGCTTTACTGCCGTAGCAAACAAAATGACACGGAGATTGCATTGCCCCCACCCCAGAACAGCTCCGAGATGGCACAGGCCCAAGCCGGGCATAGCTTTGGGAACAGCTCAAACTACGGCGGTTCACACCGATTTGGTGACAGACATGACAACAGCTATACGAACAACTTCTTTGTATCAGCGGAAGGTTTTGCCAGGTCGCCAACAAATTTCACCAACCCATGGTCAGTCCACTACCCGACCCTCCCATTGCCTACCTGAATACCTGGGCCTCAGATATCCATGCCGCACTCGACCAATGTCTTGGGCCCCTTTCTTGATGTCCCCGACAGAGTTTACTCTGTCTCCAGTGGAGATCAGACCCGGTCCTCGAAGCGACAGAAATTGCTACCAAGCTCTTCCACAGATGATGTCCCTGAAGTCGATAGCACCCAGAATACCGGTTTCTCCATCGGCGATGAGACTCCGCCCGCAGACCTTCCGAAAGACCAGCAAAAGCGATGCTGCAGGTGTCGAACATCAATCGGTATTACTGCAGCCAAATTAGAGTGTGGACGATGTGTGCACGAATTTTGTGTTTCCTGTGGCGTAGAGCCACCAGCATCACGCATGACATGGAGAGGAGCATGATCAACCCGATATCTAATTTGCTAAAATCTCCAGCAGAAAAGCTAGTAGGCTATCATATGTACCTAGACGGCTCCTTACGTGAAGTTGCTAACCTTGGATATCAGTGCGGTGCGAAAAATATACAGCAGGGAGCACGGCTTGACATAGAAGCATATGAATGGCGCTTAGACGAAGCGAGGTGCGCGGAGAGTGTACCAAGGTTGGTTAGCTGAACTAAAGGCAACGGGGGCAGGCGTCGGATTCGGAATTGTTTGCACAAAATGTGTCTACTGTTATGCGTGCTGCATCCCCAACTATCTCAGACCTTTACCATCAACTTTGATCCGGCCCTTCATACCCTCAACACAACGGACAGTACGTACAACATGAAGCCTGTGACACCCGCATACGATCACAGACATGTCCAGTCCAGATTGTCCGGCCCGTTCCCCCGGAGGCTGCCGCTACGGGGACTGCCAGCCACACACCAGAGCTATATACACCAACCCCCTCTTGCGAGGAAGCCTAGCACGTGAGGATAGGGACTGTGTCACGGGGCTTCCCAAAGAGACAACCCTTGGTTAGTTGAATAGTTGGCATGGCACCTTGCCATCTTGCCATCTTGCCAACCAAGATTTCCTATTCAGGACTATAGACATGAGTATATAGCTAAGACTCTCCTTTGTATATTTCTATGGTTCCGTAGTCAACCTAAGTTATACCAGACCCCGTACCTGTGCATAACGAACCTTGCCCCGACTCATCTGCATAACATCCAGCCCAGCTTACTTGAGTAGAACAAAAGGTTCCACTCGTACCCTTCCTGATCACGTGGAGGACGACGCTTCATAACAATACGACGAGAATCAATATAGGCGACTGACTATAGTCTGACTCTAGGATTCATGACATGATGGTAGACGTCAGGAAATGAGTCGAGGAAGGCTTGAAGGAAGTAATCTGGAGGAACTCACCTGGGAACGAATCTGGACGCGATCGGGGGATGGTGCGAGGAAGACTTTGAATTGCTCTGACTCGTCACACTTGTCAAAGATGAGTAAACACCATGTATATCACATCAGTTAGCCATTGACGAACACGGAGCACCATGTGCTTGTCCTCGACCGCCTCACAATGTAAGATGGCGTTGAGCGATATACTTCTAGGGACTGGCTATGCGAGGAAAATACTGTAAAGCTCTGGAACCATCGTTCAGTTGACATGTCTGCGACATCTTGGCACTGAATGCCCATGCCATGACCATCAACAGCATGAGGCCACCTCTCTTCCCATTGGCATTGGACTTCTTACCTTCTCTTCGCTTATCTTTGTACTAAGCATCGCAAGAGACCGAAAGCGGATAGCTAGCTGTGCCAATGAAGGCCAACCCATCAGAATAGGTGACGGTGTAGTCATATCGCTTCCCACTGTCACTTCCCAGCACCGTTGTCGCGTGCCAAGTGCAGCTGCCAGGACTCATGATTTGGACGTGGTCCATCTGTTCGGAGCAGAGAGTGCATGGAGCTCCTTTGGTCGATGTGGCGATACAGCTTATCCCGGTCTGCTTGCTCTGGTCATGCATGTGATTCGTGCTAGGGACAATGACATCGTACTTCTTGCCGTCACGAGGCACGAACATCTCGTATAGTTCTGTGCCAGAGTGCCATTTGACGTGCTGTGTGTTGTCCTTGCCTACGCAGCCCAGCGGCCTTACTGTTTCTTCAGCTTCAGCAAGCGTGGCCTCCACCACGGTCCCATTGATGCCAAGTCGCTCGTCCCTCCTCTCAACCTCGTCCAGGTAACATTTAATTGTATTCGGATACCCAGGCTTCCCAAATTCAGTATACCCATCATCGTGCCCCCGAAACTCATCGAAAGGCATGCCGCTATCTGGCTGCGGCAACAGCGTCAACCAGCAACTTCCCTTCTTCATCACCTCCATGCCTTTCATTTCGAACCCGCATTCGATACAATTATATTGGTCTTTCCCTTCAGAGAGTACGGCGCATTTATCGGTGGGTGCTCCGGGGTGGATCTCGCGAACGTTGCCGTCGGCGTAGATAAACATGCCGTAGAGTGTCTCACTCGTGTCTTTAAACTGGATGTATTGTGTTTCGTCGTTGCCGATGCAACCGGAAGCAAGGAAGCCAGAGGAGGGGGAAGCGGCTGGTGCTAGGTCTGCAACAGTGGTCGTTGTAGGGTTGACGCTCATGGAGATAGGTTGGACTGTGTTTGGTGGTTTAGCGCGGGCAGCCGCGAGGGAAGCCATGAGGCCTGCAGCTGCGAAGACAATGGTCCGCATGATGTGCGATATCTAGCGGTACTAGCAGGAAATCGAGAATTGTTGAGGTGGACTACTAAAAAGGCTGTAGTAATTGAGTAAATGCTAGTTGCCCCTAATGTCTGTAATTTATGAAGAACCAGTGTACAAGCGATAATGAAAAGAATAAGGACGTTAAGGAAAGAGAAAAGGACGAGGTTGCGTAAACACATCGAAGGACCTGTGACAGTATGTCAAAATTGTTGGTTCATATCCGCTGGTGATGCTGTTGTGGCAAGCTTCGCAGGACCCAAGTGATTCATCGACTGCGTAATCTGCTTGATCATACTCCCGTAGTGGGTTTCTCAGATAGAACAATGAGTTGTGGTGATGTCCAAGACCGCTCAAACGTTCGCCAGCTCGCGAGCTCGCGTCTTGAAACGATAAAAGCCCAGTGGCACTTTTGTAGCACTGTAGCAGCTCCTTGACACGCATGATGAGGCGGATCTTTGCTGCCGACTGGCTACCGAACGCGAGCTCTTCGGCGTGGAGGTAGATCTGCCGTCCTTGGCCTCGATATTGGTGCCTTCTTTCTTGTTCAACGGTTGTGGGGGCCACCTTCTGCTGATGTGTTGAGGTGGCACACCTGGAAAAGATTGTGCATGAGCCGGAAAATACCAAAAGCGTCGAGTGTGCTCCTCAAACTAGTCGCAGAGCTTACAGCAGTGTAGTTGAGGTCCGGATTAAGACCTCCATTCTCGAATGGCGATTGAGGCTCTTTTTTGTCGAGTTTGTCAACGTTACCATGGACAAGACGATGGACGATCTTCTTGACTTGGCTCAGAGCAGTGGCTCTCAGCGGGTTGCGCGCAGAGCTACCAGCGTTGTTGGACGGCCCAAATCCGGGAGTGCTACCGAAGAGACGCTGTCGCTTGATATGGCTTGTTCCCGGTATCTCCAAGCTAGACGACGTGGTCTTACCATCCAGCCATCTTCTGTCAACAACTACCTCTCCTCGCTTTTCCATGGCCTCAATCTCGTCAGCGGTCTTCTCTTCCCATAGTGGCTCGTCGGACCCATCGTCCCGTTTTCGCAAACAAGAGCTGGCAAAGTTGTACGACAATCGAATTATGCAGTTCGGCTTCGGATCAAGGTCAATGCAGTCGCAGTACTCATCTATATACAGATTAGTAAACCTTCTGGTAAGGATTGGTCTTGAGGAAAGCGACATGAATGGGCATGCCTAGGTAATCGAGCCGAGACACATGAGCGATACGTCTCAGTTTCGACGCTTTGGCTGGCGCTCATTGCACGGTCAAACCGTGCCGCGTGTAGGGGAAGAAACATACCACACTGCTCGTCGTTGTATTTGCCCTTGTTTTTGACCTCGCCGTCAGTGTCACAATAGTATTCAAAGTCCTTTGCTTGACAAGCCTGTGTTGCCTCCTTGGTGCCCAGGCAAACCAAAGCATAGTTGTTTGACTTACCATAACCTTGTCGAGGTATGATACCATATACATCCATGTGGTCGCCGTTAGTATGCTCCTCGCCTCGTTTTCGCAGGGCAGGTCTGAAAGCCGGTCGAACAAACTCGGACATATTTGCCCCATTACGAATACAATGGCTTCCGGCTGTAGTCACGATGCAGCGCAGCTTCGGGCATTGAAAACTGTTGTGAGATATATGCTCCAGTTGGTCGATGTGAGACTGTGCGTCCATAGAAGGTGCTGATTTACGCGACATCTGAGCAGCGATCAATTTGAGCTTCGCAAACAACTTTGAGATGCGTGAGGCACGAGGGCGACCAGCCTCGGACGTCAGCGAGGCACCGTCGTCCATAGTCTCGAGGTCGACCTGGCCTTTCTTATGGTCCTTGGCCGCAGGAAAACCAACGTCGGTTTTGCCCTGAAAAGTAGTTGAATGCACCTGACTTGTTGTTATTGTGTTTGAAAGACGGGAATTAAAAAGTGCCTTATTGACAAGAGCCACAGCTTGTCCAATGACCGATAATGGCGCAAGTCCATGGGCTGAGTTCACTGTTGGCCAGGCAGCACTGCCAGCGCAACTCTCCAGATCATCACAGCAGGCGAAGTTTGCGTGGATGTCCTCGGTACAATGTTGGCTGGGAAGACAGCAGACATTGCCGCAAGGCACGAATCCAGATTCGCAAGCGAGCGTAGCTGATGAGCTGCGGGAAAGTGCCAGTCCCGTCGAAGTCGGTCCGCTGATGGAAGCTTGGACTTTTCTGACGATGCCCATGATATGCCCGAAGATAGCCAAGGGGACAATGCGTCCGGCGGCATTGATCGGTGTGTTAGTGGTGTACACAACAGTCTTCGAAGCAACCGTCTGTGTCAAGCTACCATAGCAACTGGCCCCAATAGGACAGCAAGCAAGATTTCCAACGATGTCCTGGACACACTGCTGACCTGCCGCACAGCAAACCGGGCCGCAGGGAACGTAACCATATCCACAACCATATTCGGATTCAAGAACAGCCAGAGGAGTTGCGAAAGACAGTGTCACACTGCTGGACGCGGTGTGGCAAGCTGAAGTAAAGGCCGCAAAGCTTGAATCTGCATCTTGGGTGTTGCTTACGGCATCGATACCTTCAGCCACCGCTGTCTTATAAACAAGGATGCTCTTTCTTGCTGCTTCCGTTTGTGGCAAAGCCGCTGATGAGGCTTCTGGGAGGGAGGAGGTTATTCCGACCAGTGCGTGTGTCGAAACAGCAAGCCAAGCCATGGCAATATAAGCTGCCAGCGTCAGGCCCCTCATTTGGTGATCCATAGTTCTGACAATATAGTGCAGGGTTGTAGGTTACTAAATGCTTCGATCTTGCTTATGAAGATGATCTGTGGTCCTTAGAAGAGATGAGCCAGGTATGATAGTATATATACTGCCACGGCCTGTTCAGACGCAGTCTGTAGGTGTGCCAGAGTGACATGGTAGAGATTACGACCACAACATACGCCTCCAGACGGAGAGATAAAGGTCCTAAGGCGTCATCAGGCATGGTTACGTGTTTCTGATGGAGTTCAGGCGATGATGTTTTGTTGTCTGTATTGCGTGCATGGCTACCGAACAGCCACGTTTGAGTCTGTGTCTGTGCTTTCTGATAACTGTTTCCAGATGATCGTGCGTTTCTGCAACAAAACGTGCGCTCAGCGCTCTATGCTTGCGTTGGGTCTCCTTGGAATTCGTACATCCCAGTGGCCTTGTCAACGCGCAGCTGTACGCCATAACCAGACCGCGCTATCAGATTGACACGATGTCCGTACAAGCAGGCTGCGTGGGGACAGCATGCGCAGTGCAAATTATTTGATATTCGCAGATACATCATATTGGCGTATCGCTTCATTGCCGGAGCAGAAGAAGGGGCACAAGCTGTCGGAGAGCTGTATCACTGGATCTTCCATTCGACACGCGCTTTCATGCATCTTGTCTCAGTGGGGTGCATAGCGGAAGCAGCCTGGGATGCTGGAATATTCCGTCTGAAAGCGCCGAGGCAGGAGAAGCACACTGCCTCTAGTGCTCTCTAATGTATAGATACTGTGCAGCACTTCACTCGATCGAGCCAGATCTGAGAGAACTTGGCGTCAACTCTCATCGAGAATGAGCGCACAGGAGAATGTGAGCTCTGGCGCCATTGTGCACTTTGCGGTGCGATGAAGCTGTCACAGTACTGTGTTGAGCATAGGTCGTTATGATACAAGCGTCAAACCATTGCCCGTAGGTTGGATATCAAGTCAGGGGATTGTTGACAATGGAAATAGAAATAGAAAGAAGGCGATGCATACTGGGAGGCAGGAAAGCCCGACAGCGTGTGGAGCTGTCGAGGCATCCAAGGATGTTGGTTAGGCGAGGATCGGAGAAGGGTTCAAATGACTAGAAACACCCACGTTAGCACCGCCAATCGGAGAATTTTTAGAGTCATTACAAAGTACTCGAAAACAACTTTTGCTCGAACATCAAAAATGCATTTCCTGCTCGTTGTTTGCTATGCTGTCTATGCCCTCCCTATATGGTATATCAGGCAGGCATTCTGCACACCGCCATGATATCCAGGCAACAATGCTGGTGTTCTTGGGAACGTCAATCGCCTTCGCCCAACTATGAAGCACAACGGTGTCTGATTTCGAGACCTGTATTTTCAAGAACTAAGATTCATCATGCGTGTACACTCTGTTTGAGACGCGTGTAACCACCACCGGGCTTCCAATCACTCCACGAGACGCTTGAGGCTGCTGAGCATTGCAGACACTTGCTTTGCCCAGAGGGGTACCAAATTCCGAGTCGCTGGAGATGTGGCGACAACCATAGGTGCGCCTTTGCGCTTCTCGACAACCATTGTGGGCTTGTGAACAGCGCTGAACACGTCTACTATCTTCCGGGACCATTTTCCTGCCATGGCCTTCGTGGAGCCAGAAGCCAATGGTGTACTCGGTGGAGGCGCACCAGGCTTGACCTGCGGCTCGAAGCTTTCGACGATATCGTCAGGAGTGCTATGGTTGACGGACTCTCGTGTCTTGACTCGTACCGCCAGCTTGCGTACGCCGTTGAGCATTGCCGCTACCTTTGACGACCATTTTCCAGCTGCAGCCTTTACAGCGTCGGATCGTGCCGGTACGACGGTGCCTCCCACATACGGCGCGCTACCTGGTTTGACTTGTGGTTCGGTGGTGCTAGACGGCGTGCCTGGTATTTTGTGGCCATCCTCAAGCTGTATCGCGGCGTCATCATCTGTGGCTACTGTAGCTTGCTCTGTTCTTGTCGCAACAGAGATTGTGTCTTGGCGGGCTGCCAGCGTCAAGGGATCATGCTCGTCCTGGCCTAGATCTCTTTTGAGGCAGGAGACCATACCAGTCAACCCGAGAAGGCATTGCGGCTTCGGATTCAAGTTCCAACACCTACAGAACAACGGGCAGCCACCGTCACCTCTCCCATTCTCCCACTGTCTCCGCAGGTATCCATCGTTATCGCAGTAGTAGTGGGCTGCCTGGCAGTCGAACGTAAACGCTCTGTCATCGGCACATATCATAGTCCAGCTGTCGTAAGCCCAGTCCGCTTTTCGCTCGTCGAGTGCAGGTAGATTTGTGGGTAGAGACTGGGACCGAGACTCATCACCGCTGCTAGAACTCATCATTGATGAATCGACAGGAGAGGCGAAGATGAGGGTGGGCTGGAAGGTGACCATCGTAAGGATAGAGATGGAGAGGCCGCTGAGCGACAAGACATTGACCTTCATGGTTCTGATACTTTCTGAGAATGTTACGGTTATCGGTCTCGATTGGAATGGACAGATAGAGTTCTTCTTATATACAACGAACATTGGCAAGAGGACAAGCGTGAGGTGGTGAATTGGGAGAATAATAGGTTTAAAACATTACGCGTTCTCATAAGTGAAGGTTGTGTGTTTGCTCACTTTCAAACGACAGCGTCATATGCGTATTCCTTGCTCGTCTGTCACCTCGCTGCACTGAATCTCTCTCAATGATCATAAGTCTTCGTTCTAGCCCTCGACGCCGTTTGCACCTGGCTCAGATAGTGCAAAACCAAGCTCCCATTCTTGCTCACCGCCGCCGATGTCCCGGAGGCAGTATGTCACGCCAGTGAGTCCAAGAATACAGTTCAGTTTAGGGTATCAAGCTGGAAGACTCGTACACAACCTCACAGTTATCGATGCGGAAGCCTCTTCTCGTATCTCGGCGCAGGGCACCATTCCCAATTCGTTTTGTCTCGAGACTATTGTATCTTGAGGCTCAGGTTGGTCAAGGTCACCGTCGAAGGATCTTTTGACCACATTTTCTGTTGGCTCGGCTGATGTCGAAAGGGGCCTCTCGGCATTCGACGCCGCAAATGCTGGTTGAGTTGTAGAAGACGATTCGACCATCAAGCTGTCCCCATCACGCAGGCAATAAGACAACCCAGTGATACCTAGGATGCATTTTGGTTATGGATACAAATTCAGACATCCACAGAAATCCAGACAGTCCTCGTCCGCCTTCCCAGTTTTTGGTCTATGTGCTAAAAGACCGTCCTTGGTACAAAAGTACCCATGTCGGGATTGGCACTTGTACGTGAAACCTCTGTTGTCAGAGCAAACCAGGGCGTAGTTGTTGTATGGGTTTCCATATGAGTGAATAGATCCTTCCTGGAGGTCTTCTGTACCATGAGATATTGCCTGCTCATGAGTGCTTTCTGGTATTGGCGTGCGTCCCTCCGGCAAGAACCGGTCATGACCTTCAGATGCTAAATCCTCAGCCACGAATCCATGATCTAATACTGATGTTTCCGTAGGTGATGGCAGTGATTTGGTAAGAGTCAGTGGTGATCCAGTCATGGCCTCGACCTCGTCTCGCGTCCGCAGGCATGAAGACATGCCATTGACCCAGAATATACAGTTTGCCTTCGGTTTTAAATTCACGCAACGACACTCCTCCTGACATACCTTGTGAACGAAAGCGCCATTACGCTTGAGTTCTCCGCCGGACGTGCAGTAGTATTGGAAGTCCGAGCTCTGGCAAGCTTTCGTGATCTCCAGGTCATCCATGCACACCACGGCCATGTTGTTCTCCGCTAGAGCCATCCCTTCGTCACGTTTCCGCAGGCACGATGACATGCCATTGATCCACATGATACAGTTCGGCTTCGGACGAAGGTTTACACACACGCACTCTTCCTCACACACGTGATCAGAGTAAGCCCCGTTGCGTCTGAGCTGTCCTGTGGACGTACAGAAGTACTGGTAATCGGAGCTCTGGCAGGCTCTAGTGACGTCTTGGTCGTCCATGCACACTACAGCCATGTTGTTCTCAGCCAAGGCTGCTCCTACATCGCGTTTGGGGGTCGTAAGGTAGTTCGTTTCGCCGGACAGGACTGATGTCCTCTCAATCGCCGACTCGGGGTGTACCACTCTCATTTCAGAATTTTTCCATTGTTTGATGAGTGAGACAGTGTCTCCGTAATCTATCGTCTCAATTGAAGGTGACTGGTCTTCCTAAGCCAGCTCATCACGCAGACAATATGACGCTCCAGTCAGCCCAAGAAGGCAATTGGGCTTCGGAGCCGTGCTATAACACAGACAGGCCTCCTCGCATGTGTAGATTCGAAATTCGCCTTTGATTTTGTCTCGCACCAACCTGCCTGTCTTGTCACAGAAATACCCGCCTCTGCGCTGGCATGTGAATGTAGCGTCTTTGTCGTTGGCGCAGACCATAGCGTGTTCGCTGTAAATGTACTGATTCTCACGCTCTTGCTAATCGCGGACCTCAGGTAGAATGCTAGTCGTCCCAGACGGCTCCGTTCCGTCCCCGGCGTGTAGTTCGGATTTCGTCACGTGGTCGTCCAGCAAGGTCCCGCTTGTTGTCGTACTAGGCAGGTGAGGCTGAAACTCCGACCAGAGCTCCTCGTCATGGATATCTCGTTGGCAGTAGAGAGCACCAGTCATTCCCAGAATGCAGGCAGGTTTGGGATTGAGATCGATGCACTCGCATAAATCACAGCCTTCCTCTGTTTCTTCCTTGGTCGTGTGCAGGCACCATTGGTACCGCAGTAATAACCCCAGTTCTTCTGGCAATCGTTCGTCAGACCTTGGTCATACAGGCAGACGAGCGCGAAGTTGTTTGTTCCACCTATCTGTGAGTCGCGGTCTAGTAGAGCGGGTAAAGCTGACTCAGCGGCTGGTTCGCTTCGTGTAGAGAGATGAGCTAGGTCCACAGCGTTCAATTCACGCCATTCTTCATGGATATCTTCAAGAAGGGGCAAGGCTGTAAGATCGATGGATGGATCCAGGTCTTTTATGTCCCGAGGGCAATAGACTGTAGTCGACTTCAGGCCAAGAATGCAGTTCTGGGATAACGGGGTCGTCTCAGTAGATGTCGTGCCGTGTCGTGCCGATTGCGCGGTACTGGCGGACATTCCGAAGGCAATCACAGAGGCAAGAGCCAGTGCATTGAAGGACTTGACGAACATGTTGAGATAGATTATGGATAGGGAAGAGGACCGAATCAGACTTTGACTGAATAGTAATCGAAAGGGTATGATGGCGTCAGCAGGAGGCGGGTGTAGAAGAACCTTTAGACACGTTATGTTGTATGTCTTTGGCACTATGGGGAGGATGAAGTTGATCGGCAGACTGGTTATCTGTATTGGAGAAGAAAGAGAGCAGATACCAGATGATAACGGACGGCATGGGCTTTTATGGGAGACCAGGCTGTTGAACGCAAACGCGCCTGTGACATGAGGTAGGTCAGAGTGTCAGTGCAAGTACCAACAAGAGACATCGCATGCACATCTCTCATCATATGCGTAGCCTAATCTGAAACCAAGCGTGCCAGGTGATGTACAAACGCCCGTGCAGATAGTAGCACGTCGTGGTTGCTCAGACATCGTCAAGGCAGGCCCAGTTTCAGAAGTGTCACTAGCGAATGTAGCTGTTAGTACCTTGCACTTAGGCACGGTTGAGCTTATGACCAAATGGATGTAGTATACCAGGCCGTGACAAGCTTCTTGCAGCGAAGCGTATGAAGACGTGAAGATCGTGAGGTCCAAGACGATCTTACGCCTCCTTTGTTCTCGACCGCCTGGTTGCCTAGAAAAGGGCGAGTGCGGTGTCCTCGAGCAGTTTCGGTCCGGTCGCAGCGATTAGCTCTGCAGCAATGCCTTTGATTGTGCCTGGATCATCGACCTGCCATTCTTCCCAGCCACGAAGGTCCTCTAGGTCGATCAAAGATGTCCGAACAAGTAATTTCATGAGACCAAGGTTGAGTTTTTCGACCTCGCTCTTGTTGAGTACACCGGGTATGTTATAGTCGAACAACGATCCTTCCGGTACTTCCGTGTCGTCGGGCTCAGAAGGCTCAGAGTCCACTTCGATATCTTCACGCTTCGAGTGCTTCTCCTCTTCGACAGTCAGTGACTCGGTCCGTATGCCAGTCGCTGGTAGTCCGCCGTCCTGACGACTCCTTCGTGGATCGGGTTCGGTCCTTCGGTCACCGGATAGTGAAACGTATTTGCGCTCATCAAGCATTTTGCGGAAGTCATCATCAAGCGGATTCCATTCGAGACTTTCAGGGTCAAGGATGTAGCTTGGCTCGAACCGGCCTTTGTAACGCATCTTTGTGCACGAGTGAATGTAGTAGCCCATGTAGTAGTACTCGTAGCCCTTCTCCAGTGCCAGCGCAATTTCGTGTAGGGCACTAATTTTGCCCCAGTCCCACTCCTGGTACTCAGGGTCGTAGAAGAGGTAGACTGAACTCACCGCATGCGGCAGAAGATCAAGAACACCCACAGCGACCAGTTTTCTATCAAGCCGGTAGCACATGTGATGAGATCCCAACTTCATGGCCTTGTCCCTGACCTTGAGGACTTTCCTGTCGAGACCGTTGCAGAGAAATCTCTTGAAAGAGGCTTCCGACCATCGCCACTCTGGATCTTTGTGTATCTGGGTCTGGTATCTCAGCATTACATCATGCTTTTCTTTTGTGCAGCTGTCGGCTTCAAGATTCACTTCGAGCTTGTGAGCTGGTACTATGGACTCCCCTGACTTTTTGCCTACAGGCTTCGGAAGACGTTCGTATTCTGCTTTGTGTACAGCATCGACCACATCGAAGTGGTCGCGCTTTTGCCGCTTGACGTCACGTGATTGAGGGCAAAGCATGGCAGCTTTCCTCTTGTACTCCGGTCCAAGTACGTAGTCATTGAGCTTGTTAATTGCTGAGCGATGTTCTTTCTTGGCCTTAAAGTCAGAGGCTTTCAGCCTGATTGTGTAGTGCGGACAACAGGACCGTGGCAGATCTGGTTTGTAGTATGTAGTACCAGACCTTCTCCAGCCTCGGTCCATGAGCTCTTGGTAGTGGTCAACGCGCATACTGTCGCAGGACATATAGTATGAGCAGCTGCCATCTTTCTGCTTGCAGTACCCGCAATGCTTGCTTTTCTGATAGCCTGTGATTACTGTTAGCCAGCCTCCATTGGCACCACGCATGGTCGGGAGAGGCAACAGCAAGCACCACAACGAACTTGACATGTAAAGCGAGTTATCCCCTCAACCGCGAGCCTACTGCCTCGGTGACATGGCATGATGTCTTGTTTGCCTAGCAGCACCACATGGCTAGTACAGCTGGAATGACTTTGAGGTAGAGGGATGTCCACGCCACCAATGCCGCGGTTGGTGTTTGTTTGATCAGTGTTTGTGCATGTCATTCTATCAGGACAAGCGAACATAGGGTGGCTTACCAAGTGGCTTCAGTATGGAAACGCCAGTAGCCATGATTTGAGCTAAGCTGGCAGCGGAACTGCACGTCACAAGGACCGCTTTCTGGATAAGGTAGGCTTCGAGAACGGCTTGGTAGTTTAGTCTCGTATTGAGTCCCAATGACTTCAAATCCAAGAACGTAGGGTACCGGACATCCCACGTACTAGGTGATAAGTTCTCTGACAATCGAAAAGGACTAAACCAATGGTTAAACACCAATCAAGAAAAAGACGAAGGCGATTCGACGATCGGTGGGTTCTATTAGAAGAAGTGGATGGGTCGTGTGCCTGATGTCGTGTGAGGGCACAGTCCAACGCGCGTAGAGGCAGTTGTTTTGGAGCAGAGAAGTACCGACCAGCACAGCTGCATTCGCGCACGTGCTCAATTAAGAGGCTCGGTAGGTTTGGAAAGGTAGGCAATACCCCGTATGATGTTCTGTTCACAAACAGCCCCTGCAGCACTGCACCCATAAACTACCACCACGTACACCGCATACTACCGTTGCGGAGCTCCACGAGCTTGTAAGGAACAGCACACACACACAGTAGCATTGGAGTCTTAGCCGATGTGCTGTCAAATGTCTAGCATACGGTGAACATTATTGTAAGTTTTGTGGTGTTGAGACAGTTTGGTGCGGCAAACAAGGAGGATCTGCAGTGCAGCTACTAGACTGAGCACATACCTGTATGAAGTACTGTGGCACGACTTGAACGGCGAAGAGCACTCTGAAGCCTGGCTTAGTACAGGAGACCGGCACGACTGGACTGCAGGGACAAGTCCTGTAGGAGAGAAAGGTGCAGTTGCCGGCGTTAATCATGGAGCTTGGGTCGATGGAGTTCGGGAGGCAGGGCGCACTGGCACTGCGCGCAGGAGGCAGCTGCGGTGTCCATCAGCCCATGATCGCTAAGTTTTCCTCCACCGACTCTCTCGCGCCTGCTCTAAGATTTTTTCCCACACTATCCTGCTCTACAAGAACCATGGCTGTCCGTAGCCTCACTTCGTCTTACTTCGCTCCTAGCAAGTCTTCACCGTCCCTCCAGCCCGGTCTTCCGGTCTGAAGGCACGCCTTTTCATTTGCTTCACGCAGAAAACCCAACCAACGGCTTCATCATGAATTTCCTTTGATTATCATCTTCCCTTTGAATTGCCTCCTTACCGACCAGGGTTAGTTACCCGTAACCCTGTTGGACCCTCACTTTGACTTCACCGATTGCCCGAACCCCGACTAGACAGTATCTTCCACGTCTCCCAACAGTTAGTCTTCGTGTCAGTACTTGAAAAGGCTTGTCACCGCGTAAGTTGCGCACATCAGGAGGCGACGGCAAGATGGCGGGTCAGTCCATGACAGCTCGCACGGGCAATGGCAACCAACGTTTGTCTCTCTACTGCTGGACGTGCTCTTGCACTTTCTAATGCAAAGACCAGGTTACGGCTCGAAAGGCGAGCGCCTTGTGGCAGGAGTGGTGCCACTATCTAGGGACAAAACCAAGGTCCTCCTGATTCAGTCATCGAGTGGAAAGAGCTGGGTTCTGCCAAAAGGAGGGTGGGAGCTGGACGAGGCGACTGCAGCTGACGCAGCCAAAAGAGAAGCATGGGAGGAGGGAGGAATAATCTGCCAGATCGAGAAAGATTTAAACATGATTCCCGACCTCAGACCTACAAGTGCCCTTACGAAGAATGCTCCCAAAGCCAGCTATCAGTTCTTTGAAGCTACAGTCACAGAGGAGAAGTCGAATTGGCCAGAGAAGCACAAGAGGACCAGGCAGTGGTACACGTTCGCACAGGCAGCACAATTACTAGCCCAGCGGCCGGAGTTGTTAGAAGCATTGAAAAGGAGTTCATTGAAAAGATAGACGGACTGGCTGTCAGGAGTTATCACCCACTATGAGGGTTAGCGCGGGGAGGAGTGCTGAAAGCTTTTCTCAGCTACTATGATTGGTTTTCCTCTTCACTCTGCAAGTGTTCAGATGTGGGGAAATAGACGGCTCTCGGGAAGTTGGAATAGTGAGAGGTGACCAGCAAGGGCACGAAGCCTTCACCATAGTAATAGCCCACTTCCCGGACGAAGGCAAGCAAAGAGATGCGGCCTGATACACCAAGTATTCGGCAGCAACAAGACTTGCTGCAATAGAACTACCCAATCACGCAGGTGGCTCCAGAGCCCTCTGCTAGGCTTTCGCTTCCTTCAATGCCCACATCCATCCTGATACTTTACCGGCTGTGAATGTGAGCCAGCGCACGTGATCAACAGTCGACAAGAAACAGAGTACTAAACATGAGTAGCAGACACATGTAGCAATCGTTGCAAGCCGATGTAGCTATTCCGCGGCCAGACAACGCATGATTGGATCTAGCATATGTACAATGTGGGTACCTCCGCTTGTCTCCCTGCCTGTCGTAGCAACCCGCAACTACCATATCGCAATCTAATGCTCCAAGTCAACTGGGAAGTTGCCAGCCTCCCTCTGGTCATTCCACCTCATGACCCACGAGTTCGGGCATAGCGATCGGTATGCGAGGTAGAACTGTTAACGTCTGTGTTAGCCCCCTTGTCTTGCGACCACCGCATCCCTCCGACCGTGATCGTACCTGTCTGCATGGTTTGAAGTCCTCGCCTTTGGCCAGAACGCATTTGTGGTAGTCAACGTAGTTTTGCCAGCAGTGCTTTGTCCTATCATCCTATTAACCACGACCAACGAGACTTTGCTGATCTGAAACATACTGGTTCTGGTTGGGGAACCGAGCGTCATATCCAGCTATACGAAGTGTTAAAGATCCTGTTCGCAAGCGCCATCTCTTCTACTCCGGTTGCGACTAACCAGTAACGAACTTGAAGGGCTTGGTAACGTTGCCACCAAGCTCCTCTGGGTCGGGCATTTCGATGTCAGGCATATTGGCGACACGTGTGAGGAGGCTCGTGAGGTATTTGTAGGACGGCTCGTGCCTATATTCGTTCGACTGGCGTTCAGACCGGGTACCAGTGTCTAGGAGCTGCAGTTGAAGTCATGAGAGATTCGCCAAGGAAAGAGCTGGCTACGGGCAGCTGCAACTAGCGCAAGCTCACGTGATACAGCGGCTTCACAAGTCCGGAGCTGCAGTGCGTTCCATTGCATCACAGCTTCATTTCAGCAGATATACAGCGCAAGAAGCTCAAGTAGCTTATAGGCATACCTCTTCACACAACATGAACTCCTTCGCAACCCGACTGCCAGCTTTCAGGGCAGCTGCCTTCCGGCAACCAGTCTTACGCGCACCAATCGTCCGTTCAACTCAGTCCACCATCCTCCAGCAGACGAAACTGTTCCGGGCGAGAACGTTCTCGACGACTCCCGTTACCAGGAGGTCAAAGGTGCGTGGATAAACCCGCAAATCGGGCTGCAACTAACAGACTTGCAGGAAGATGGAGGAGAACAGAGCGGTATGCCAAAGTACACGAGCAGCCAGACACGGAGCTAATCACCTGGGATAGCGCATACCATCAGCCAGAGACTACGAACATTGAAGCGAATGCCACCCGAGCTTATCCCTCTTTTCATCGTCATCTTGTATGTCCCCACAACGTTAGACGCAGCAAGGACAAGAACTGATTCCATTCCAGCTTTGCCCTTGGAGCCGCAGCTTTCGCCATGGGACGGAAGCTTATGACCGATAAGACACTGCGACTATCGAAGTCGAAGAAGGCAGTGCAACATTCAGGAGGCGAGGCAGAGCAGCATTAGATGACAGAGCGCTAGCAGGAGTCTATACAGGAACTCCATAACAGAAGCAAGCGTGCTGTGCACACCGCAGAAAGCGATCTCAGGACGCCTGAGGATCGTCCTTTCGCGTGCAACTAGCACTGTTGTATACAACGAGGTTTCAAAGTTCATACTCCGTGTTCCATGGCCGTTATTCGTTACCGAGCTGCACATCGCGAATGAGCTGGTGGCATGGCCTCTCTTATGCCGCTAGAATTCCTTGGCCACGTTCCCAAACAATCGAGCTACGTCTCTCCTGTGCACTGACAATGAAGGGCCATTATCTTGGTTCAGTCACCAAAACCCTGCCCTCATTGGATTTGTCATTCGACAGCAGGGCACACCAACCGGTTCACCACCCTCCTCGCCACCCAAACTGTGGCCAGGATTTCCTATAGCTGAATGGCTGCCATCCTCAGCCAGATCTTTGTCGACGTGGATGGCGGCAGGATTTAGTTGCACCAGCAAGACTTGACCTCGTCAGATACATGCCCTCCCGTACCGTGCGTGCACGGCGTTAGGGCAATGTCTTTCCTCGGTGTGCTTCTGCAGGACCCAGCATCCTGCCTCAATCGTCTTCTGTGAAAGCTGAATCCGCGTCAGACTGCTTAGCCGTATGTCTGATCCTGCGCAGCACTAATGCTGATTTCAAGTAAGGAGAGCACTGCATACTAGCATCGCGTCGCTCGTTATCTCCACATACTCACTGCTCCATTGGAGCCATTAAGTACGAGTTTGCCGGACCTTGCCAATAGAATGCTCGTAGCCCTCTCACGCAACCTTCGGCCCTGCAACATCCAGCCCCTCCAAACCCTGCATCGGATCCCCCTTCCCCTCTGCTTGATCCAACCCATCCCCGTCCCCATTCCCATCCCGTCCCACCCCCTCCCCATGCCTCTCCGCATACCCCTCCTGCTCCCAAACCGCAACCGTACTCCCCACCCCAGCCTTCTCCTCCCTCCTCCGAGTTTGCCGGACCTTGCCAATAGAATGCTCGTAGCCCTCTCACGCAACCTTCGGCCCTGCAACATCCAGCCCCTCTAAACCCTGCATCGGATCCCCCTTCCCCTCGGCTTGATCCAACCCATCCCCGTCCCCATTCCCATCCCGTCCCACCCCCTCCCCATGCCTCTCCGCATACCCCTCCTGCTCCCAAACCGCAACCGTACTCCCCACCCCAGCCTTCTCCTCCCTCCTCTCCCCCCTCGCCATACTAACCTTAACCACCCGCCCAAACAACTCGCTCTGGTCCATATTACTTATCGCCTCCTTCGCATCGTTTGCATCCTCGAACTCGACGTAGCCGAAACCGCGGTGCAGGTCTGTACTTGAGGGAGCCTCGGGGCGGGGAAGGCTGATTGAGGTGATTTCGCCGAAGGGGATGAAGACTTCGGAGAGGGTTGTTTGGGTGACGGTGTGGACGTCTAGGCCGGAGATGTAGATTGTTGTGTTGGGGCGGGAGGGATCGTCCATTATAGCGATCGAATGTTAGACAAAGCGATATAGAAATGGCTAGTGCCAAGATCAAACAGTTTTATACGTCTTTACGCGCGACTTTGCTAAGCAAAAAGGATGGTGGCTTGACGTATCCTTTGAGGAGTGATCTGCTGACTGCGCGGTATTGAAAAGGAAGCCAGTTTCAACTCCAAGCCACTATACGATTTTGCCCTTTTGGATGAACAGCCCTGTGGTCTCAGTTTGCTCCATGTCTTTGTTATACGTCGGCTAACTTTCCTCGCTTCCTCGAAAGGGACAATCAGGAGTCTGAGGGAGGACCCCTTGTGCGCGGCCGGTGACGCTCGAGCCCACAAGTCTAGCGGGATTCATATCGTGGAAAGGACACCTTGAAACCACATTTCTGTAGCTGGCACCATCCTGAATTGACAACCAGCAAGCAGCAGCGCCAGTCGCACTTATCGTAATCTGTCCTTTCCGTCGCTCCTTCTTATCGATGTCCTTGACCGCATAGACCTCCGACGTTTCGCATTCCTTACCCTCCGCGTGCACGCCCAACTGTCAACATGGTGCGTCTGAGAGAGATACAGCGCACAGCGGCCTTCGCCTGGTCGCCGATTTCTTCTGCTACGCCCTGGATAGTCACTGGAACCAAGTCTGGCGCTGTTGATGTGGATTTTAGCAATGAGACCTGTCTTGAGTTGTGGAATCTCTCTCTGGATGAAGGAACTGGAGAGCTGCAGCCAAAGGCCACAGTACCGACTGACACAGGGTGAGTTCAGACCGCAGCGTGCTCCTGACCATGCGAATGTGGTTGCTAAACCTTGTTCAGCTTTCACGATCTCGCCTGGACTCCGCCCACAACCGAACACAAGAAAGGGATTATAGCAGGTGCCCTTGATGATGGTATACTTGCGCTATGGGATGCCGAGAAACTCGAAACCGACCCCGAGAACGCCTCAATCTACAGCAAGAAGGTGCACAGCGGTGCCATCAAGACACTACAATACAACCCGCATCCCAAATTCTCACATTACCTAGCCACAGGTGGTGCAAAGGGCGAGCTATTCATAGTCGATCTTAGCGATTTGGACTCTGATCCAATCAGGCTTGGAAGTACAGCAGCAAGAGCAGATGAGATAGATTGCTTAGACTGGAACAAGAAGGTGCCCAACATCCTCGTGACTGGCAGCAGCGGTGGCTTCGTCACTGTCTGGGATTTGAAAACAAAGAAAGAGAGCTTGACGCTGAACAACTTCGGCAGAAAGGCCGTCAGTGCGGTTGCGTGGGATCCGGAGAAGCCAACGAGACTGATTACTGCTGTTCCCCTTGAGCAGGAGGCTGTCATTTTGGTATGGGATCTGCGCAACTCCAATGCGCCGGAGAAGGTGATGCGAGGCCATGATTCTGGCGTGCTATCACTCTCTTGGTGTCCACAGGACAATGATCTGCTACTTTCGTGCGGCAAGGACAATCGGACGCTCCTCTGGAATCCTCAAACTGGTCAGTCATACGGAGAATACCCCGTTGTCACAAATTGGACGTTCCAGACGAGATGGAACCCAAAGAACCCAAGCATGTTCGCCACGGCATCATTTGATGGCAAGATCTTGATTCAGACACTGCAAAGTACCAACCCACAAGAGGGCACGCAGCAAGAACAGACCACAGCAGGAGACGGAGAAGACTTCTTCTCGAGGGCGCAGACACAGCCCCAGACAAGCTCGTTTTCTCTGCAAAAGGCGCCGAAATGGCTCGAGCGCCCATGCTCAGTGTCTTTCGGCTTCGGCGGCCGCGTAATATCAGTCAGACAAGCAGAGCCAGGCAAAAGGACGTCCAAGGTATCGATCACAAAGTTTGAGGTGGATTCCGATGTTGGCGCAGCTACAAACACTTTCGAAGAGGCTATGCAGTCCGGCAACCTAGATGAGCTGTGCGATACACGAGCTGCGGACGCAAAGACCGACGAAGAGAAGGCTGACTGGCAAGTCATGAAAACAATGCTATCGAAGAAGCCCCGCGAAGAGCTTGTAAAATACCTCGGATTCGACGAGACAAACGAAGTCGCAGACAGTCTAGCCAAAGCAGGCCTCGAGGACAAGAGTGACGAAAATGACAAGCTTAAGCCACAGGTCAATGGAGCCGGAAAAGGGCACAAGCGATTTGAGTCAGTCTTCGCCACAGACGCAGATGGCGACTTTCTTTCGCAGCTGGCTGCGACGAAAGGAACCACAACCAACAATCCCTTCCAAATATTTACTGGTTCAGAGACTGAGGCTGATAAGCAGATCACCAAATTGGTCATGCTAGGCAAATTCGACAAAGCCTTGGATATTTGTCTAGCCGAGGGCAGGATGTCTGACGCATTCATGCTTGCCATCTGTGGTGGCGAGGCTTGTATCAAAAAGACACAAGAAGCCTATTTTGCCAAGCAGGGTGATGGACCAAATTATCTACGACTTCTTGCATCTGTGGTTGGCAAGAATCTATGGGACACCGTGCATAACGCCGATCTTGAGAACTGGAAGGGCATCATGGCCACCTTGTGCACCTTTGCAGACGAAAAGGAGTTTCCAGATCTGTGCGAGGCTCTTGGTGACAGACTGGATGCGCAGACAGAGCACACAGCGGCAGCACGAAAGGACGCCGCATTCTGCTATCTTGCTGGATCCAAGCTCGAAAAAGTCATCGACATTTGGATCTCCGAGCTCAAGGAGCATGAGGAGGAAGGGGCGGCCAAGGCAGCTGAAAGCTCAGCTTTCTCTCTGCACGCCAAAGCTCTACAAGATCTCATTGAGAAGGTCACAATCTTCCGAAAGGTGGTAGACTTCCAGGACACTGAGTTGCAGAAGACTGGTGAGTGGAAGCTGGAAGCGCTGTACAACAAGTACCTCGAGTATGCAGACATTGTTGCTGCTCATGGTCAGCTAGAGGCAGCATCGAAGTATCTTGCTCTCTTGCCCATGCAATATCCCGAAGCAGATGTTGCAAGGGCTAGGATACAGCAAGCCACAAAGAAGCCTGTGGTTCCCGCAGCGAGACAACCAGCTTCCGAGGCAGCCACTCCTCAGAAACCGTTGCCTGGACGTGGCTACCAGCAGCAACCTGCGAGCACATTCTCACCCGTAGCGCCTCCAGTACCGACTCCCTTCGCTCAGCAAGCTTCTACGCCTGCAGCAACCTCGTCCTACGCTCCGCCTGGAGCACAATCATATGCTTCGCCAAATGCATACCAGCCAGCACAAGCAACAGCAAGACCAAGCAACCCGTATGCGCCTGCAGGGGGCGCAGGAGGATATCAGCCACCACAACCTATGCGCGCAGCCGTAGCTCCACCGCCCCAAATGGGTGGTCTGCATCAAGCCCCATCGTCCTTTGGAGCGCCACCTCGAAATTTAAATCAGTCACCTGCAGTGGCGCCGCCTTCGCAAGCTAAGGATATGAAGGCATGGAACGATCTGCCCGACGACTTCGCCAGAGCTCCAACGCCTCGAAGAGGAACGCCATCTGTAGCGCCTCAACAGCAGTTCGGTGCCCAACCTGCTAACCAATTCTTCGGTCAGTCCACACCACCAGGATCTTCGGGCACGTCCTTCGGTTCGAGGCCGCAAAAGGCTGTCCCTCCGCCACCTAAAGCCGGGGAAATACCTACTCAGCGAGTTCAGTCTCCGCAAACATCAGGTACAGAGATCAGGCGCCCAAGTTCGACAGCTCAGAACGCATATGCGCCACCACAACAGCCACCAGGCAGCTCATTACCCACCCCTATGCAACCGCCAGTGGCTAGAGGCCCCTCGCCGTTCACAGCACCACCATCTGGCGCACCACCTCCAAACAGATATGCTCCGGCTCCTGGCTCGCAGCAAACCACCAATGCACCGCCAACTCAGCGTATCATTTCACCTCCACCACAAGCAGGTCAATTTCAGAGTTCGAGGACGCCCTCGAACCCATACGCACCAGGCATGCCGCAGGGACAACCTCCGTCGAACCCGTACGCTCCCGCTCCACCACAGCAGCAATTTAATCAACCACCACCACAACAAGGTGGCCCTCCACCAAGGGGTCCTCCACCAGCTCAGCGGGAAGCTGGCCGCCCATCCACGGTATCACCCCCACCAGCCGCAGCCCCAACAGCTAAGAAACACCCCAAGGGCGACAGATCGCATATCCCCTCTGAGGCGCTCCCCATCTACCAGATCCTGGGCGCAGAGATGTCCCGCATTGAGCCGCGGGCGCCTTCCACGTTTGCGCCTCAGGTACGCGACACGGCCAAGCGTCTTGACATCCTGTATGACCATCTGAACAACCAAGATCTGATCAAGGAGGACACGGTGGGTCAGCTGGTGGATCTAGCCAACTGCATCCAGTCACGCGACTACATTCGAGCGGAAGAGATCAGGAGCGATATCCATGTCAACAAGGTAGAGGAGTGCGGGCAATGGATGGTGGGCGTGAAGAGGTTGATAAGTATGGGAAAGGCTATCCAGCATTAACTTGCTCTTAGGATGTCGAAGGAAATCAGGTACGTGGTACGATGAACGAGGATGATTAGAGTAAGAGGTACGAGGTAGTGAACGCATCAGAAAGATGGCTCAAATTCAAGTATGAACTTTATGCCGCTGGTTGAAAGCTTGGCGCCCTGCACGTGTAGCTGACAGTATGCCACCCTGCAGACTCGTGCTTCTAACGACGTTCTTCGCGCCAGGAGGAGCCGTCACGCAGGTCGCAACAGACGCAGTCCGAGTCGTAGCGAAGTGATGGACCTCGAAGCGAAGAGGGATCGATGCCGGCAATTGAAGACACCGCAGCTGACCATTGATTGATTGATCGATTGATTGGATCTAAACACGGCCCGCCGTGGACCTATCTATCTATCTACAGTATCCCCCGTCAACTTCCACTGCTAGTGCCAGTGCACTGCATGTTGTGTCGTGTAGCTGATACAGATAGATGGCTGGCTGGTGCTGGGATACGCCGAAGACTGCAGTGTCTCACGCATGCTGGGCGGTATGGTGTTTTGTGATGCGTGGGACTACTGTGAGTAGGATTGCGGGATAGAGAGGAGGAGAGGTAGCGATCGGGTTACAGTACGGACTGGACTGATGTGAGGGGAGGGGATGCGATGTGTTGTGGCGCATTACTGGATTCTCATCTAGTACAGCCCGTATACTGCGTACATATATACCGACTGTGCACTTGTACCCCTTTCGTCGCCTACTGAACGCCAAGCTCTTAGCAGCTTCTCAAGTCTATTACTGCTGCTGCTGGCGTCTATCCAGAAGCTCCATGCTAGTTACGTTCGTGACTTTATACATCTTCCCATGATCATCCGGCGAAGACTCGCACGTTGAGATCCACGCTGCTCGTCGCAATCACGCACCTGATCTTTCCACCTCCACCTCCACCTCCTTTATCCTGCTGCTGGCCCGCTATCGAAGAATTCGCACCGTTTTCTTTCTCCGCAACACCATTGACTTGCAGATTCATGTCCGGCGCCCAGCGTATATCGGTGACGAAGTGCTCGTGCGCGTCAGCGATGACTTTGACGCATTTTGCTTCCTGTGATAAGTCCCAGCACCTGATTGTTTTGTCCTCTGAGACAGATAGGAGATAGCGCCCACCTGGATGGAAGATGACGGCTTTGACCCAGTTGTCGTGGCCTACGAGCGTCTTGTGGCATGTGCCCCTATTATCCCATATTTTTATCAGTTTGTCGCGGCCGGCCGTTGCGAGGAATTCGCCCGAGGATGACGGGGGTGGAGACTTCTTGTAGCCGGCGAGGTCGGAGAGGAACTTGTAGGAGGCAGGGGGCGCGAATGCTACGGCTTCGAGAAAGTGGTCGTGGCCTTCGAAGGTGATTTTTACTTCGCCGGTGGTTGCGTCCCAGAGGCGGGGGATGCGGTCGTTGCCGGCGCTGAGGAGGAAGCGGCCGTCGAGGGAAGGAGTTACGGCGCGGACCCATTCTGTGTGGCCGCGGAGGGTCTTGAGGCAGTAGCCGGTTGTCACGTCCCAGATGCGCAGGGTTTGGTCGCGGCTGGCGGAGACGAGGAGGTTGCCGGAGAGGGGGGCTCCGGCTGCACCGGAGGGGATGAAGCGGATGGAGGAGATGGAGTGGTCGTGGCCTGGGAGGGTGCGGATGTTCTTGTAGTTGTCTGATGGGTCCCAGAGCTTGATTGTGAGGTCGGAGCTGCAGGATGCGAGGAGGGTTCCGCCTCTTGGACCGCCGTAGTCAATGTCTAATACGGACCTTGTGTGGCCTTTTAGGGTATGGAGAGACTCGCCCAGCTCGTAGTCCCATATCCTGATTGTGGAGTCCTCTGAGCAGGAAGCAAGCTCGGAGAAGACTGGGTGGAAGGCGACGGCGTTCACGGGTTGCCTATGGCCTGCGAAAGTCTGTCTTGCTGGAGACTTGGGTAGCCAGGTCAGGGGGTCGATCTTTCGGTTGGAGGAGAGGGGTGTAGCGGTGTCAACTTCGTTCTGGAGGGCGTTGCATTTGGCTTCCAGGTCCATGATCTTCTTTTGCAGGCGCACGACCGAGGTCCACTTCTTCTCCAGGAGAGTCTCGTACTTCTTGGTGGTGGCATGGTCAAAGCCCTCGTTCTCCGTCAGATGTGCTTCCTGGCGTAAGGTTGCGGCCGTGTCATTCATGCCTATACTGAGCAGATATGCGACCATGGACTTGTGCAGCTCGTCTGCTTGTCGGCTGGTGAGGAGTTGGCTCATCTTGGCCGACTGGCCCGAAGCCGGAGGGCTCGTTGCAATTGAGGACCACTCATGCGACGGGGTTGTGTTGGCGTGCTGGGTGGGGGAGGTGGTAGTGGTAGTGCTGGACGCGCGAGGTGAGTCCTGTGCTAATCGAGCCAGAGTTGAGTACCTAGGAGGTTGAGTAGTTCCAGGATTGGCAGGATATGAGGTGAGCGATCTTCACGGTGTGTACAGCAAGACTGAGATTGAAGATTGGATCTTGTGAGTTGTATATTCACTCACATTCACAATTATTGAGACATGGTCCTTCCTGCTTTGTACGGCTATGATGCATGTTTCGGGACATTTGGTGCCTAAGTGTTTATGGTTTAGGGCGATCTTAGACACACGCGAGCCGCAGCAGTGGGCCGAGGGGATGCATGGACATGGTCTCTTGGTGTGTGTTCCCGGAGTGACGCAGCGCAGTTTGTTATGTGGTGCTTTTCAAACATTTCAGACACCACTGCGGACTTAATCATTCAACCCTCATAGTCGACGACAAAGCATTGCAAGACAACTGCTAATCTTCTATTGTCAGTCTCGCGTGCCTAGCGATTAATGGTTGGCCTAGCACGTCCTACCTGCCAAACAAGTGCTGGTCAATAACACGAGTTTCATATTTGGTAAGAGCAAGGGCAACCAATATCTCTCCATTGCTTGCAGTTCAGGTCGCACTGCGAAGGAGAAGAAGAAGGAGAAGGGTATGGAGAAGAGGCAGTCGCTAACATATGTCTCCTCGCAGATCACTCGACGCGGCACCATCAGTCTCGACCCGAACGAAGAGTCCTCTCCGATCACTAGTCAAGCGCATCTTCTCCAGCGAGCGTACCATGGCTGAGGAGGAGGTGGACTACTCTCAGGCTCCGCTGCCTGATAGGTTCCAGCACAAGAATTGGAAAACCAGAAAGGAGGGTTATGAGGCGGCTGTGAAGGCATTCGAGGTGTCCCCAGACGAGTCAGATCCTGTCTTCAGGCCCTTTAATTCCGACTCCAGTCTGTGGAAGGGTGCTGCTGGAGACTCGAACGTCGCAGCCCAGCAGGAAGGTCTGGCTGCACTATGCGCATTCCTGAAGTACGGAGGAGTCCAGGGAGCACAACGGTCGAGGTCCCACGCCATACAGCCAATCTACGAGAAAGGCCTGACATCTACGAGGCCCGCTGCCAAAGCCAATGCCTACGAAGCCCTCCTGCTGTACATCGAAGTCGATAAGCCGAACGATGTCATTGAAGAACTGCTACCTGCCCTGGCCCACAAACAGCCCAAGGTCATTGCCGCCACCCTGAATGCTCTGACACAGATATACCACAACTTCGGCATCAAGCTCGTCGATCCCAAGGCCGTGCTGAAAGCCTTGCCCAAGATCTATGGCCACGCCGACAAGAACGTAAGAGCAGAAGGCCAAGCTCTGACCGTCGAGCTGTACAGATGGCTCAAAGACGCCATGAAACCTATGTTCTGGTCAGATCTGAAGCCTGTCCAGCAAGCAGATCTCGAGAAGCTGTTCGAAAAGGTCAAAGAAGAGCCGGCCCCTAAGCAAGAAAGATTCACCAGGGCACAACAAGCACAAATGGCTACTGCTCACCATGCCGCCACAAATGCCCTGGACGACGAAGAAGGTGAGCCACAAGACGTCGCCGACGTGGAAGAAGAGCCTGTCGAAGTCGACGCCTTTGATCTCGCCGAACCTGTCGACGCTGCTTCGAAGATCCCTGACACCTTCCACGAGAACATAGCCTCTTCCAAGTGGAAGGAAAGGAAGGATGCTCTTGATGAGCTCTTCAATATCGTCAACACCCCCAGAATCAAAGAAGGTCAATACGATGATGTGGTGCGAGCACTTGCAAAGAGTATGAAAGACGCCAACATTGCCGTCGTCACCGTCGCCGCCAATTGTGTAGAGAAGCTTGCTTTGGGCTTAAAACAAGCTTTCTCGCGATACCGGAGCACAATCATGAGTCCCATGATGGAACGCTTGAAGGAGAAGAAACAATCCGTCACCGACGCCCTAGGTGCTGCCATGGATGCTGTCTTCGCTGCCACTTCATTGTCCGACAACCTCGCTGAGATCATGGCAATGCTGGTCCATAAGAACCCTAACGTCAAGACCGAAACTATCAAGTTCCTTGTTAGATGCCTACGAACAACAAAAGACGTGCCTGCGAAAGACGAGCAGAAACAAATCGCTGACGCCGGAACCAAGTTGTTGACCGAGTCCACCGAGCAGATGAGATCGGGAGGCGCAGAGATCCTCGGTACTCTGATGAAGATCATAGGTGAACGGGCAATGGGTCCATATCTCGACGGTCTGGATGATTCAAGAAAGACTAAGATCAAGGAATTCTTCGACGCTGCCGAAGTTAAAGCAAAGGAGAAGCCGAAGCCAGTAGTCGCTGCTTCTAAAGCTCCCTCGGGAACCTCTACCGCTGGCAAGAAGGTAGTCGGAGGTGTCAAGAAAGCCCCAGTTAAGAAGGCTGCTCCTCCCCCGGCCGAAGACCCAGCTCCTCTCCAACCAAAGCCGACAGCTCGCGCGCCACCCAAGACCGCAGCTCCCACGAGGCCTGGTATGAGACTCGGCGGTCTTAAGAAACCAACCGCTTCAGGGACGGCGTCGCCACACAAACGAGTCATCTCACCTCTCGATATGCCAGACGAGGACGAGCCTGCAGCACCGTCGCCTTCCAAATTTAGCACCGGGCGCGGCGGCCTTACGTCGCGATCGCTCACCAAACCCTCAGCAATGCCCGCGTCCCCTCCACCAGTACCGCGGGACAATGGTCTAGGTGCTGCTGAACGGGCAGAGCTGGAAGATCTAAGGCTAGAGAAAGAACGCATGCTGTCGTTGACAGAGACGCTTAGAGCACAAAACTCTAAGCTGTCGAACGAGATATCGGAGCTACAAAACCAGAACGCACAGCTCATCGAAGACCATACAAGGGACGTACTACAAATCAAAGCAAAAGAGACACAACTTGTGCGCGCACGAAGCGAATGCGACGTACTAAGGGCTGAGGTTGAGTCTGCACGTAAGGACAGCGATCGATACAAACGCGAAGTCAGTAGGCTAGGCCGCGAGAGTATTGGTCGAGAGCGAGAAGATAATATGAGAGGACGACAACAGTCCGACGACATGAATGAAAACGTGTACGAGGAGAATCCGGCCAGATACTCCTTGCATGTAAACGGTGGCAGCCGACCTGGCAGTGCTGCCCTACAAAGAACGAACAGCGCGGCGTCGAACGGCTCGGGTAGAGCTCCTGCCGCGCGACCGCCGAGCAACTTGTCGCCCTTTTCACCGACCGAGGAGAAGGAGAATGCCGGCTCGGATCCCTTGGCACAGGCTGCTATGAGGCGTAAGATAAGTCCTCCCATGAGCACATCTTCGGCTGGACGTAGTCCACAGCGACCACAGTTCGGCACGAACCGCGAACAGAGCACGACTAACGTCAACTCTGGTTCCGGCGAGGGTGAAAACTGGAAGCGAGCGGCAGAAGTCACAAGTCAGTTGAAGGCGCGGATAGAGGCTATGAAGGCACGGCAAGGGCTAACGAAGCCTTCGTATTGATCAGGGCAAGCAGTTTTTATAATAGCATTGGCGAGGCGTTCTGCTTGAAAAGGACTGATACCCTTCTGTACTATATGCACACATCGGAGGCCTCTGCATCGGGGCTGGCTGGTCATGGAGTATCGCACATAGCATGGGTAACGACCGTTGGTACGAGTAAGGGGAGAACGATAGAGGCTTACCAAAGCGACCTCTGACTTCAGGGGCGCCACAATTGCATCGTGGCACTCTACCGTCTCCAAGAGGTACAAGCAATCCTAGTAAGACGTGATTTCCATGTGGCGTCACGTGTCTTCACTGCCAATAGCAGATTGTGCCAGAAAGCAACAGGATTCACAGTAGTGGTGGCCTGCAAGGATTTCTAGGCTCGTGCCGCGTACCTGACGGCACCTCGGCAAGATGCCATTGTCGGTGATTTGCCATTGAGATCGTGGTTAATGGATTCTTGTTTCCTGGTCGAACTGCATGTGACTCAAGAACCTTATGATCTATTTACAGCAAGGCGACGCAATCCTTGTGTCGATCGCAGCTACCGTCCTGCCGAAAGCTACGCTTGTTTGCTCCCCAACACCTTGGCATGCAACAGCTTGGCATGCAACAACTTGTCTTGCTTCCCAGCTTAGTTTCTTAAACATTCCACTAGCCAATAATTTTAAGCCGCGCATGCTTGGCAGGCTCAAGACCTGACATCGTGACTGGTCGCTTGGATTCCTGGCGGGCTGGGCGTTCCTGGTTTTTCCAGCCGAGCCAGCGCGTTTGAGACGGCCTCATCTTATTACACAAATTGCCGTTTCGAAACCTTCACAACAAGGCGCAGTAGTACCAGAATGCCACTGCATTTCGTCATATGCGGTAACGAGATGAAGCCACAACTGCATCCGGTCCTGATTTGCCCGCCAGTACTCGATACTAATGTCTTGTCACTCCTATACCTGTTTCATGATTTCTGCGTGCACTCATTTACAGGAGGTACTGGCTGATACCGTGACGCGCGACTGCTTATCAGCTTGTCCATAGTAGCATTTGACGCTGCCCGGTTGTCTCTTTGAACGATTGCGCCTGCCGATAGTTTACCAACACTTCACTTGGTGCTCTGCGACGCTGCCTGCCAGTCTGGATTGCGCACCCCGTATCATTTAGTCTGCAGACTCACCTTATATATATTGATACCGAACCATGAACCATACCATGAGGCATTCATCCAATGATCCCGTCTCAATGTCGGACCGGCAAGGCTACAATTCATCGACAAGCACAAGAGCAGATCCCCCAAAGTCGAGGGCAGGGAAGAAGACATTCTCGGGATTTGGACACAATCTCGTCACATTTTTCAAGGAGACATGGAGAAGCATCCTCGTGCTATGCATCATGGGCGCAGTTACTGGAGGAGTAAGTCACCACACTATGATCAGAGAGACAAGACTGACGATGTCGTAGGTCTGGAGCGCAAAGAATACTTATGAACGACTCTTTCCGATCACTTTCTTCTCGAACTCTGGCGACATTGTCTGGACACAATTCGCCTACCCCTATAGGGAGCCTATTTTCAACTCGCTCGTACAAGCACTAATCTGCATCCTCGTACCCATCGTTGTCATTCTCTTCGCCCAGGTCTGGCTACGGAGCTTCTGCGACGCTGCAAATGGCATTCTCGGGCTTGCATACTCTCTCATCACGGGGACATTCTTTCAGGTTGTCATCAAAAAGACGATTGGAGGCCTTCGGCCGCATTTCCTCTCAGTGTGCGAGCCTGTCATCCCGGACTTTCCCGGAGTCGGTTACAACAACATCATGTTTACGATCGCGCAGGTATGCACGGGCGACAAGGACAGGATTCAGAATGCGATACAGTCCTTCCCGTCTGGCCACTCGGAGATTGCTTTCGCCGGCTTCTTCTACCTATCGATCTGGCTCTTCACGCATCTCAAGATACAGAGCAGATACCGACCTGGATACTGGCGCATGATCGCATGTGTGTTGCCTATACTATTTGCGACATTCCTTTCTTGCGCCTTGGTCTTGACTTACAACCATCATGGCTATGATGTAATCTTTGGTGTCCTGTTAGGAGTTCTTACGGCGATTTTTGGCTACCGAATGGCGTACAAGAGCGTGTGGAACAAGCGGCTCAATGCTATACCCTCATGTCATGCTAGCCACGAGGAAGATGAGCGTGTGCTGCCTAAGTAGCATGACAGTGTCATGGTTGGATTATTGGATGTCAAAGTAGCAAAGGCGTTCTGGTGCAATTCAACTTCATCCTGGGACTGCTCCATGAATTACTCTACTTAGCGCGAATGAGGCTCAAACTTCCTGCAACGAAGATCTTCGCCACAAGTGGACTATCGCAGAAATGACGTACTAGCTGCCTTGAGCGAAAGCAAGGCCGATGGTTGCGGCAACACCGTCGATAGCATATTGTCCAGCTGGTGCCCGCTCAACAAATATCGTTTTTTCTCTTACACACCATAAGTCGGGAGCCTGCATAGACGCTTCTCCGGGGTGTCTCATCTGCTTCTGCCATCATCATCGCCGTCTTGTGCCTTGGGGGAAACTCCCGTCACTGCCTCATCTACAAGCACCACTGTCAACCTACATCATGCCTTCCGACCCGACTCTCTACCTCTACACCTCTCTGACAGCGGGATCTTCGCACATCATCACAGCCACTTCAAGAATAGAAACCATACTGAAAGCCAACAAAATCCCCTTCAGAGCAGTCGACTGCGCAACAGATGACAAGGCGCGCATGCTATGGCAGAGACGAAGCAAAGGGAGGAAGATACCAGGCTTAGTGAAATTTAACGATGTCATTGCCGTGCGTTCCCATCACTAGTTCCATGCATCTAGACCCCGCAGGAGCAGGGAAAGCGCGTCATAATGCTAATGACGTGGACAGGACCTCGACCAAGTCGAAGAATGGAACGAATACGGCGAACTCGAGGACCAAATCGAAGACCAAATCGACATCTTCGGCGACGTTCCCATCTCCGCCACCAGCGCCGAAGCACACGCCACCGCAGCCGCACGCCTTGAAGCACAGAGAGCGAGTCTGTCGTCACAGGGCCGGACGGCAAGCGAAACGCGGCACATTAGTATATCTGATCCGAAGGGGGATTCTGCTCGGAAGAAGTCAGCGTCAGAAGACAGTCCCAACCCAGCTGCCAACCTAGGCGAGAGAAAAGATTCACCACTCTCTATGGCAATGCGACAGGCGGGCGCCGAAGCTGCCGCGAAGGCAGGTCAGAAGGGCGGCAGTACATCTGAAGCCCAGAGCCAGGCCGCAGCAACGAGCAAAGACCCAACAGACACAACAATACCAGCACCGACGCCAGCCACGAGACTAGACTCCGACGCAGAAGAAGTCACCCAAGTCGAGACGGGCGCAAAAACGCCAGAGCAGCTAGCAAGCCAGGGCCAGAAGAAGACAAGTCTAGACAAACTAGGCGGAAGTCCCGAGGACGAAGGTACGTCTCTGCCTCTGTCTCTGCCTCCCCCAAACCACGAACCCAACTAACCATATCCACCCACAGGCTCCAAAAAGTCAAACCTAGAACAAGTCCTCAACCAAAGACGAAAATCCTCCGTCCCCCAAACGTCCTCCTCCCTCGCAACATCAACATCCATAAACGAATCCCACACCGTGAGCACCGAGGACAAAGACCCATCCACATCCACACCCAAAACAACAACACCAGCAAACCCAGACAAAGACGCGATAAATCAACACGAGGCGGCCATTGCAGAAGAGGACGGCGACGGAGAAGCAAAGGATGAGCCAGTGAAGAAAGCGACCAAGATCAGTGCGACGGATACGGGCGAGGAGAAGGTGTTAGGTGGTACTGCGCCGCAGGAGAAGGAGGCGGCGGACGGAGGCGCGGCAGGCGACAGTGTTGGTGATTGATTGATGATCGGATGTATTAACAGGACGTGGGAAGTGAAGCGATGACGGGATAGGATGTTGAGATGCAATACGATGTGATGTGATGTGATGTGATGTGACGTGGTGTCAGAAGTGACCTAAGAGACGTATGTGACAGAGCATATACGGCGTTGGGTCTGACTCACCCCCTGATTCTAGCCACAGTGTCCAACATGGAACACACAGCTACATCAAGGTCAGGAATAATAACGAAA